>MDTC01031024.1_pt1 | contig 15789 bp, 12 predicted proteins | sample 811181 | NCBI WGS metagenome assembly MDTC01 (sample SAMN05326644, study PRJNA326480) | marine metagenome | isolation source: seawater | place: Pacific Ocean: North | collected 2011
ATCCTTCATTTACTTCACAAACTAAGGAGGAATTAAAAACGAAACAAAATGATTTTGGTTCTAAATGTGAGTTAAGTGAAAATTTTGTTAAGAAAGTATTAAAAACTGGTATTGCAGATCAGGTATTATTGTATGCAAAGTTAAAAGAGGAAAGTTTAATTAAGAAAAAGACGGATGGAAAGAAAGTTGGAAATTTAAAAGGTATTCCAAAATTAGAGGATGCGAATTGGGCTGGAACAAAAAAGTCAGGTGAGTGTAAATTAATTTTAACGGAAGGAGATTCAGCAAAAGCGTTTGCTATGGCAGGGAGATCAGTTGTTGGTAATGATAAATATGGTATTTTTCCATTAAAGGGTAAATTATTAAATGTGAGGGATGCTTCACCAAAACAACTTTTAGAAAATGAAGAATTAAAAAATATTAAATTAATTTTAGGATTACAACAAGGAAAAAATTATACAAATATAAATGAATTAAGATATGGTGGAATTATTCTTTTAACTGATCAAGATACTGATGGTTTTCATATTAAAGGTTTATTAATTAATTTCTTACATTACTTTTGGCCATCTATTGTAAAATTAAACTTATTTATCTACTCTTTAGCAACTCCTATAGTTAAGGCTACAAAAGGTAAAATTGTTAAAACATTTTATAATATTTCAAAATACGAAAAATGGAAAAGTAGTAATGATACTAAAAGTTATAATATTAAATATTATAAAGGATTAGGCACAAGTGACTCAAAAGAAGCTAAAGAATATTTTAGCGACTTGGAAGATAAATTAGTTAAATATACTTGGGAAAATGTACAACCTAATATTAATGAAAAAATAGATTCTGAATCTGATGATGAAACAACTGAAACAATTAAATTAGCTTTTGAAAAAAAAAGATCAGATGATAGAAAAAAGTGGTTATTAAGTTATAATAAGGATGAAGTATTAGATAATAATGATAAGAGTGTACCAATTCCTAATTTTATTCATAAGGAGTTAAAACATTTTTCAAATGACGATTTAAATAGATCAATTCCTTCAATAAGTGATGGATTAAAAATTTCTACAAGAAAAATTTTATATTCTACATTTTTAAGAAAATTATTTACAAAAAAAGATGAATTAAGAGTAGCACAATTAGCTGGATATGTATCAGATAAAACATGTTATCATCACGGTGAAGCTAGTTTGTGTGACGCGATTGTTGGAATGGCACAAAATTATGTTGGATCAAATAATATTAACTTACTTTACCCAGCTGGACAATTTGGATCAAGAGTTCTCTCCGGTAAAGATAAAGCAAGTCCACGTTATATTCATACTTATCTTGAAAAACTTACAAAATATATTTTTAGATCTGAAGATGAACCTATATTAAATTATTTAAATGATGATGGTGTTATGATTGAACCTGAACAATACTTTCCTATTATTCCGATGGTATTAGTTAATGGTGCAGAAGGAATAGGGACTGGTTTTAGTACTTCTATTCCTAATTATAATCCAAAAGATATTATTCAAAATATATTTAATTTAATGGATAGTAAGGATGTAAAGACAATGAAACCATGGTATAAGAATTTTAAAGGTTGTGTATCCAAGATGGATGATTTTACGTATGAGGTTATAGGTGATTATACAATTATAGATGATAATAGAATTATAATAAATGAGTTACCGATAGGAACGTGGACAACAATGTATAAGGAGTATTTAGAGAGTATTCAGTATGATAATGATTCGAAGAAGAATACCATAATTGGATTTACGGATAATAATACAGATGAGCGGGTGCATTTTGTTGTAACATTTCCAGACAGAAAGTTAAATTTATATCAATCGAATAATACATTATATGACAGATTAAGATTAATTAAGAAGTTAAAGACATCAAATATGAATTTATTTAATGAGGAGGGTAGAATAATGAATTTTAAGAAGGTGGAGGATATATTAAAGTATTGGTATGATATAAGATTAAAAAAATACGAAGAGAGAAAAATTTATTTAATTGGAAAGATAGAAAATGAGTTAGATTTGTTAAAATACAAGTCTATGTTTATTGAATATGTAATTGATAAAAAAATTATTATTTTTAGGAAGAAAAAGAATGAAATCATTGAAAAATTAGAAAAACTTAAATTTCCTAGATTATCAAATGTAGGTGATGATAAAAGTTATGATTATATAACTAGTATTCCGTTATTTAACTTAACTGAAGAAAAGATTGAAGAATTAAAAAATAAATTAAAAGAAAAAGAAAAAGAATTGGAATATGTAAAAATTACTACACCTATTCAAATGTGGAAAATTGAACTAAAAGAATTATTAAAGGAATATACCACTTGGCAAGATAGTAAAGAAAAAGAATTTAATAATAATATTTCTGGAGATATTAATATCAGTAAATTAAATAAAAAAACTGATATTAAAAAAAAAAATAAAGTAAAGAAATTATGAATCCCAACAAGTATTATCATCTTCAATAATTTCTTTTTTAGTATAGATAGTTTTATCTAATTTTTTAAAACAATTTTTTATATAATCGATATGATTAACTAGTATTAGTAAAATTAACATTAATAAGAATATAATTATTAGATTAAGTATATAATTAGTTTTTTTAATTTCTAATTTATCCCAGGTAAGAGGACTATCACTTTCCATATAATTAATTAATATTTTAATTACTTAAAAAAATAATTAAAATAGTTATTATGAAAGTAACAATTAATTTAGATAAAAATATTTTTCCTAAATTATTTAATTATAATGATGAAGAACTAAATAATATTATTTTAAATTTACTAAATATTGGATACCAAAATGTTTATTCTTCTGTTAATGAAAAAAAATTAATTAATAATATAGATAACTCTTTTCGAAGATACAAAGACGATATAATATTAGATATTAACAATAATAATAATAATATTAAAGATAAAATTAGTTTATTAGAATCTAATTTAAATAACCTAAATGTAGATAATAAATTAAATGAATTTTCTAATATTGTAAATAAATTATTTGGAATTAATAATAATTCTTGCAAAAAAGGCGAAATATCTGAAAAATTAATTTATGATATCCTGTCTCAAAAATTTAAAAACTACAATTATGAAAAAAAAAATCATATATCACATCACGCTGATGGTGAATTGACCTCATCATCTGGTTTTAAATCACTTGTTGAAATTAAAAATTATAACCACGTTGTTAATAAAGACGAATTAGATAAATTTAAATATGATCTAAAATATACAAATAATTCATTTGGAATATTTTTATCCTTACAAAGTGGTATTGTTGGTAAAAATATCATTGATTATGAAATTTATGATGATAATATTCATATTATATATATCTCTAAACTTATGGATGATATTAATAAACTAGATTATGGTATTATATTAAGTGAAATTTTATTTAAAATGAATTCTACTTCATCTAATGATATTAAAATAGAAGAAATTACATCTAAAATAAAAAATAAATTTAATGAATTAGATATAATATTAAAAAAAACAGTTAATTTAAGAGTTGGATATGAAAAATTAGAATTAGATATTAAGAATAATTTAAATATATTTTACAGTAGTTTAAGGGATTATGAGATGGAGTTAAAGCTAAAGATGGATGATATATGGAGGGAGTTAATAAATGATTTATCAAAAAACTATGTTGATATGAAGAGTAAATTTTTATTAGAGATGAGTAAGAAGGATAAGTGTTATAAAATTATGGAGAGGATATTTGATGTTTTGGAGAGAAATAGTATAAATATAAATGTCAATAATAATGATATAATAATGATAGGTGAAAAAGAATTAGGAGTTATAAAGAAAATGAAGGATAAGGTAGTAATAAGTATTGATAATATAAATATTACGTTTAAGGGAAACGATAATTTAGATTATGAATTCTTTGAATTAGTATTAAAAAAATGTATATAATATGTATATGGATATGTTAATTTTATTGGATGGTGAATTTAGATCATTAATTAGAAATAGTTTAGAAAGGATAATTAGTACAAGATTTAAGAAAGATGATAATAAATATAAAGAAATATTAAAAAAGTTATCAATTAGGGTAGTATCAAGTTTAATAGCGATTCAGTTATTTTTATTTATTCAAAATAATATATCAGATATGAAAAAATATGTATCATTTATAATGATAATTATTTTTTTGAATTTATTAATAGAAAATTAATTTTATTAAATATTATATGAGTTATGTATTAATAATAATGGAAAATGAATTTCATTCATTATTAAAAAGTTTTTTTAAAAAAATTATTAAAGATAAATATAAAAATGAAAATAATATATTTTTAGAAAGTTTAAAAGAAATTTCTATCAAGTTTATAGCTTGTATAATAGGATATTATATGTATGAAACTATAAATAATAATTTTCCTGATACTAAGAAAAATTGTGGTATTTTATTAATTCTTACATTTTTATATTTTACCCTAAAACAAATTAATTATAAAGAATTCTTTAATAATAGTTATGAAAAATTAAATCCATTATCTAAAAAATTATGGTATATGTTTCATGATGATATTTTTTTAAATGACTTTTATAATTTAAAATATGATTTGATTAATCCAAGTAAACTTAATGATCCTAATTTTATTAAATTAACAGGACATTTATAATTTAATTTTTAAAAAAACTGGTGCGTGATCGCTACCCATTTGTTTTGTTATTATAGAAGAATCAATTAAATTATTTTTTAATTTTTCACTAATTAAAAAGTAATCAATCCTCCATCCTTTATTTTTCTCTCTCGCTTTTTGCATATAAGTCCAATAAGAATACTCTACTTTCTCCGGATACAAAAATCTAAATGTATCAATTAATTTTAATTTCTTTAAATACTTACTAAAACTATCTCGTTCTTCTTTCGTAAAACCAGCTGATCTTAAATTTGTCTTGGGTGAATGTAAATCAATCTCCTCCTTCGCTACATTTAAATCTCCACACACAATCACACTTTTCATCTTTTGTAACTTTTCTACATACTTAAAAAACTCCTTATCCCACTTTTTAACTCTGTAATCTAATCTTTGTAATACTTGACCACTGTTTGGTGTATATACATGAACTAAATAATAATCATTGAATTCTAACGTTATAACCCTTCCTTCTTTATCATGTTCTTCGTTATTTATACCTTGGTATACATTTTTTGGTTTTTTCTTAGACCAGATTGCAGTACCACTATAACCTTTTCTTGCAGTACAAGTATTATAATATCTATATTTATAAGATTTAATTTTTTTCATAAGGTCTTGTTGTATAAGTAAATCTGGACACGACAATTTAGTTTCGGACATACAGAATATTTGTGGATCATAAGTTTTAAGAAAGTCATTTAAATCAACTTTAGTTATAAGAGATCTAATTGAATTAACATTCCATGCGATAATTTTTATCATTAAAATAAGTTATAAATATATTTTTATATATATATTTAAAAGAAAGATATTATTTTAAAGTAGTATGTTTTTAATAGATAAATATGATATTAAATATCCATGGGATGTGATGTGTAATCATGACATTTATAAAAGATTGTTAAAACTAGAAACATTATATTCATGGAATAATATTAATGATAATAGTAAAGATTTTGATAATTTACCAAATTTGTTAATTCATGGAAAAGAAGGTTCAGGTAAAAAGAGCTTGGCTAAATTATTTTTAAAAAGAGTATTTAATAAAGATATTAAATTATTGGATGTAAAATATGAAATTAATGGTTATGGAAGTACTAGTATTGAAGTATTTATACCACAAAGTTTATATCATATAGAAATTCATCCAACTAATTCTGGTTTAGACAAGTATTTAGTTCAGGAGGTAATAAAAGAGTATGCGAGTAAGAATGTATTATTATTTAATAATACTAGGTCTTTTAAGATAATTTGGATTCATAATATAGAGGAGTTATCATATTATGCTCAGACAGCATTAAGATGTACAATGGAGAGATTTAGTAAAACGTGTAAATTTATATTAACTAGTAAGCAGTTATCAAAAATAATAGAGCCTTTAAGAAGTCGTTGTTTATCAATAAGAATACCATTACCTAGTGATTTAGATTTAATAAGAGTTTTAATGAATATATCATTAAAGGAGGATAAATTTTTAAAGATAGAGGATTATAATAATATAATAAAGAAGTCAGATAATAATATTAAATTAGCAATTCAGTATTTAGAGATGAAGTATTATGATATACCGATTGAGACTAGTTGGAAGATTTATTTAAAGAAACTGATTAAAATATTTAATAAATGTTTATCAAATAAAATTAGTCAAGATCATATAAATGAAATAAGAGAAATTTTATATAAGATATTTATAACAAATATTAGTGGAACTAATATTATAAAAGAATTATTAAATTTTATTTTATTAAATTTTAAAAATGATGAATTAACTTATGATATTATTAATTTATGTACTAATTATGAGAACTCTTTATCTAAAGGAAAAAGAACAATTATTCATTTAGAGGCATTTATATTTAGTGTATTAAATTTAATAAATAAAAAATTTAATAAAACTAGTATAATGTAGATAATAACTTTGGTAATTTTCTATAAATTTTTAATTCGATACTTCGCCTATCTAATTTATTTTTCTCTATTAATAAATCAGATAAATCATCTATAATATTTTTACAATTTTCTAAAATTTGAAAAGATTTATTATTTGCTCTTTCTAGTAAATCAAAGATTTCTTTATCAATTATATCTTTAGACCTATCACTAGTAAAAGTATATATATCAAAATCACCCATACCATATTTAATAATCATATCTTCAGCAAGTTTATATGCTTGTTCAAAATCCTTCATAGCACCAGTAGTTACACTTTTATTAAAAAATAACTTTTCAGCATTTCTACCACTTAATAATACAACCAAATGAGCAAATAACTTTTCTTTTGTAAATATATTCGCATCAATTTCATCCGTCTCAAATACTGTGTAACCAGGATTATTCGGAGATAAATTATTTAAATATACTCTTGATAACTTTGCATGATCTTTCATTAATAATCCACTTAATGCATGACCAATTTCATGAACTGAAATTCTTTTAATCATATCAGTACTAAAAATACTTTCTGTTTCTTTCCATCCTACTAATGACTTATTCAACACATTTTCTAAATCATTAAGAGAAATACTTTCTCTATTATCTCTTAATGCTGATAACATTGATTCATTAATTAAGTTTTCAATTTCAGCTCCTGACATCGAAGAAGTTATTTCTGTTAAATAATCCATATCAATATTAGTCTCAATATTCTTACCAGTCATATGAATTTTTAATATTTCAAATCTTGTCTTTTTATCCGGATGACCAATATAAATTTTTTTATCAATTCTACCTGGTCTTAATAACGCTGGATCTAATAAATCTACTCTGTTTGTCGCACAAATTAAAAATACACCATTCGTTTTTTTATATCCATCTAATTTTACTAATAACTCATTTAGTGTACTATCTCTTTCTGCTCCTGATGATTCTACGTCACTACTTCTTTTCCTACCAAATGCATCAATTTCATCAATAAAAATAATACAAGGTTTATTTTCTTCTGCTAATTTAAATAATTCTCTTACTCGAGCAGCTCCAATTCCCACATATTTTTCTTGAAATTCACTTCCTGATACTGGAATAAATGATGCATTAACTGTTCCACTAAATGCTTTTGCTAATAATGTTTTTCCGTTTCCTGGAGGACCTTCAAAAATCATACCTTTAGGAGTTCTAACATTAAACTTTGCGTATTTTTCTGAATTTAATAAAATATCTGATACTTGTAACATTTCTTTTTTAATTTTATCATATCCTCCTACATCATTAAAATTTAAATCAACATTACTTTCCAAATTAAAATTTTGACTTTTTTTATTTACATTTAAATTTAAATTTAATTGAGATTTAAAATTTTCAAAATTAGTTTGATTAAAATTACTTTGAGGAATTATAACTCTAACTCCTATTGGTTTAGTATTATTGTTTTGTTCAAGAAATAAATAATTATCATCATCGTTATTAAATTTTTTTAAAGTATTTAAATATCTTTGACTTGGTGTCATAAAACAATTACTTATTCCTAAAAAACTTAAAAATACTAACAATCTATTCATACTTATTATTTAAAATAAACGTCTAAATCACTTTAAAAAATAATTTCACTCTCTATAAATAAAATTGAAATATACAAATTTTAAAAAATGAGTTCAAATATAAAAATTAATCAAATGAAATTAAAAATGCTAGAAATAGAAAAAGAAATAAAAAAAATAGAAATACAAGATATTGATAAAAAAAAAATATCAATAGAACATAATTTTAAAATAATTAATGATGTTTTAAATGAAAAAAAAACTAGTATTGAAAATAATCGATATAGTAAATCATTCCCATTAGCAAGACATGATGATCAACAACTTGTTATACGATTAGAAGCACTTATTAATATTCTAAATATTTTAGATAAACGATTAAAAAAATTAGAACAAAAATAATTAGAACTTTAAAAAATAATTTCACTCTCTATAAATAAATCATTTATAAAATCAATATAATTCTCTACCTTGATTATCTCTAAATTTTTAAAATATAATTCATCATCTAATTTTTTTATAATTATATTTAATTCCTCTTCATTATCTTTTGGAATATAAACTTTTGTAACTCCTGCTCTTTTAGCTCCATTTAATTTAGATTCTAAACCTCCTATTTTATGAATTTTTCCATTAAGATCGATTTCACCAGTCATAGCAATTGTGTTAATAACTTTTAAATTACATAATCTGGAGATAATTGCAGTAGTAATAGCAGCTCCTGCTGACGGACCATCTTTTGGTGTAGCATTATCAGGACAATGAATATGTAAACCAAATGATCCAATATCTTTAAATTCATTATTTATAGTTTTTTTAATATCATCTGGAATTAAATTCCAGGCAACTGTTTTTGCACATCTCATTGATTCTTTCATAACATCTCCTTGACTTCCAGTAAGTTCTAAATTTAAATTTATATTAGAGGGAGTTTTCATAACTTCAATTATTGTAATACCTCCTGTACCTAATGATGTTGCATATAAACCATTTACAACACCAATACAAGGTTTATCTAATATTTTTTTAATATTAATTTTATAGCTATCAGTAAAATGTTTTTTAATATAGTCAATATTTATAATGAAGGGTAAATCGATATTATTATATAATAATTTATTTAAATTAATTTCTCTTAATAATTCAAATAACTTTTCTTTTAATTTACGTACACCAGCTTCATTAGTATAATTTTCTATAATATAATCAATAGCATCATCATTAATTATAAAATCTTCTTTTAAGTAACCTAACATATCTAAAATTTCTGGTAATAAAAATTCTTTAGAAATATGTATCTTCTCTTTCTTACTAATTGATTTAACATTTACCTCTACTATTCTATCTTTTAAAATAGGATCTATTAAACTACTATCATTATAAGAAAATACTATTATACATTTTGATAAATCTAATTTCACTCCTGAAAAATATTTATCCGTAAATTCCTCATTTTGTGAAGGATCTGTTAAATGAGTTAATATTCCAATTATCTCTTTTCCATGTTCAGTATTACTTACCTTATCTAACTCATCTATATATATTATTGGATTCATACATTCTGATTCTATTAATATATCTACTATCCTTCCCCATGTTGAACCTAAATATGTATAATTATGACCATCTAAATATGAACCATTTCTTGCTCCTCCTAATGCTATAAACGCAAATGGTCTGGTCTCATTATTTTCATCAATTAAACATTTAGCTAAACCTTTTTTACATAAAGTAGTTTTTCCAACACCTGGAGGTCCTTGAAATCCAAAAATACATCCATCCATTTTACCATTAATCCATTGACCAATTAATCTTTCAATATGTCTTTTTGCATCTTTTTGACCATAGATACATTCATCTAAAGTACATCTAACTTGGGAAATGTAATTTTTTCTAGATTCTTTATATTCATTCCATTTAGCAATTAATGATTTAAATTTATCATAAATAATGATTTTGTCATCATAATCTAGAGGAATTATATCTGTAGATTTTGTATTATTAAAAATAATAAGTTGATTATCATTAATATCATAAGTTTCAATAATATTAATTAATTTCTGTATAATATTTTCAGTTAATGTATCATATTTTTGATAAATATCGGTAATATTTTTATAATCATAATTATTTTTAAAAGAGTTTAAAAGTTCAGTTAAAGTAGTTTTAAAATCAGATAAATAGAATAGGATCTTTTCTTTTTTGTAAGATCCGAAAGGTATTTTTAATAATCCATCCAAATAATTTACTGCTTTTATATTATCTTTAGAACTTTTAATTTCTTTTAATTTATCTAAAGCTTTAGATTTTATAGTTTTATCAACTTTAAGTTGTATAATTCTATCTTCATAAGAAATTTCTTTTTCATTAATATCTAATAAATCATTTTTTAATTGTTTAATATTTTTGTGTTCAACTTTAAAAATTTTTTGCACTGACCAATGAAAACTTTGAAATATTTCGTTCGCAAAATATTGTGGTTTTAATGTATCTGAATTTGTTGTAATCATATCATATAATAAATGAGCTAAATGTTTTGATTCATTATCTTCACTAATAATTAATAAAATTAATATTTTTCTCTGATCATTTACATCACTTAATAAAAATTCTTTAACAATTCCTGATAATAATTTAATTTTTAATTTATTAATATAATCATAGTTAATAAGAACTTGATCTATAATTTCTAGATCATTTAGAATAATAAGTTCTTTAAGGTTAATTTGTTCAAAGTATAGATTAATAAAGTTTTTGTTATCTAATTTTTTATATAAAGTATTTTTTATAAAATTTATTTTTTTAAATAAAAAGTCTTTTTTTTTGTAAAGGTTAAAAGAGTCTTTTTTTATGTAACCATCAATAATTAAAATATTTTGATTAACTAGAATTTCTATTCTTAAGCAATTATTTTTTTCAAATAGATTATTTGATAGATCGATTAAGTGTAAATATTTACTTTTTTTGGTACTATTTCTTAAACTATATTTGTTTGGAATAATTATATCATTAAGGAGGTCGATTAATTGATCATTAAAAATAAATTTTTGGTTATAAAATGTAATTATATCATAAATAGTTGAAATGCCACAATCCATCATTAGTTTTGTTAAATCATCTTTTAGGACATATAATTTAATTCTATAATCTAATTTATAATTATTAATTGTTAATTTATTTGGTAAATCATTTATTTTAATTAAAAAATTTTCTATTAATTCAAAATTTTTATTATAAAATTCTAAATCTATTATATTTTTAATATAATTAATTTCTATATTTTCAATTATTTTTAAAATTAAATTATTTAAATTAATGTATTCGATATTATATTTTTCAATAAAATTTTTTTTTAATAGAAAATGATTCTGTAATATAATTATTGATTTTATTAATTTATCACTCATTATAAATTGATTATATATTTTTTTTATTATATTTATATATGCACAATTTTATTTTTACCGCAACTGGAAATTTTATTAAAAGAAATAATATTATTGAAAACTTTGTTAATAATTTTTCAGTTTCTAATGACCAAATATGTATTGATGATACTTGTCTTACTAAAAGTGAAATTACACTTATTAAAAATCAAGTAACTATGAGCGAAATTGATAAAATTATTAATGATAAAGATTCAATATCAAATGGTGACGTAATTATTTACGCTAAAGATATTTTTAGACAAATAAAAAATTCTAATGATGATCAATACAAATCAACCCTATTTGATAAATATTTAACTTATGGTATTTTTGATGATAGAATTAATTCTGTCTATCCAATAAATAAATATTATTTAGAGATGGATTTTGAATCATTTTATCAAAGTATGGATAATACAACTATTTATTCAAGTACTTTAAGTGAAAGCGATGTAACTGAAATTTTAAAAAGTAATAGAATAGATGATGGACAAGATGAAAGAAAAAAATATGTTATTATTAAAGATAGTGATATTATTGGTGTAAATAATGTTTTGCATATTTTTTTTATTAATGCATATACATTTGTTTTACTTAAGATACGTACTGATGATGAATTCAGATGGAGATTAATTATTATGGATGATAATTTAATAAATAAGATTAGTTTAGAAATAGATGAAAATTATGTATTAATGTTTAAGGATAATTTCAATAATATAGTATTAATAAATGCAAAGGATGAAATATTAAGATTAGATTTTTTAAATTTGATAGATAATTATAAATCAATTTCTATAAATGATGGTGAATATGATTATAATATATTAAAAATTAATTTTTTTATTAATTACTATGATACAATATTAAATTTAGAAAATTACGATGAAGATTATTTTAATGTAAATATAATAAATTCTAATGTATTTGATAAAAGAGAATTTCCATCTGATAAAATAATTGATTTGAAAATAAAAATGGATTTGGAGGATATTGGTTTAATTTATTATAAATTGAGTAATGAATTATTTATTTATTTAGTTAAAGTATTTAGTAAAGATAATGATGATTATCAATGGAAAATTTTAATATTAGAGAACAGTATTTAGAGATTAAATATATAGATTATATTATGTGTGGAATTTTCGCTTATATTATAAAAAACGATAAAATATTTAATTATAATTTAATTTTTAATAATTTTATGAATTTATCAAAAAGGGGACCAGATACTTTTTCATTTAAATATAATAAGAATTATTTTTTAGGATTTCATAGGTTATCAATAATGGATTTATCAAATAAAGGAAATCAGCCATTTGAATTTGATTTTAACGGGTATAAATATACTTGTATATGTAATGGTGAAATTTATAATTCAGAAATTTTAAAAACTACAATTAATTTTAATTATAATTTTATTTCAGAATCTGATTGTGAAATATTAATTCCTTTATATTTAAAATTTGGTGATGATATGATTAAATATTTAGATGGAGTTTTTAGTTTTATAATTATTAAAGAAAAAAAAGATTATTTTGAATATTTTATAGTTAGAGACAGAATTGGTGTAAGACCTTTATATATTGGACATGATTATAAAAATAATATATTAATTTCTAGTGAAATAAAGGGTTTCAAAGATTTAATATTTAATAATTTTAGTTCTTTTGATCCTGGAAATTATATGAAAATTAAAATTGATTCTAATAATTTTGAATTAACTAAAATTAAATATTTTGAATTAAAATTAAAAGTTTTAGAAAACAAAGATGAATTATATTTTTGTGATAAAATTAATCATATTTTAACAGAAAGTGTAAAAATAAGATTAGTTACAGATAGACCTATTTGTGCATTATTATCTGGTGGTTTAGATAGTAGTTTAGTTTGTTCTATTGCAAATAAAGAATTAAAATCTGCAAATTACAAACTAAACACATTTAGTATAGGTATGAAAAATAGTACTGATAATTATTATGCAAAATTAGTTTCAGATTATATTGACTCTAATCATACATTTGTAAATATTACTGTAGATGATGCAATTAATTGTATTAAAGATGTTATTTATACTATTGAATCTTATGACGTCACTACTGTAAGAGCATCAGTGGGACAATATTTAATTTCAAAATATATATCAGAAAATACAAATTATAAAGTAGTATTGTCTGGAGACGGTAGTGATGAAGTTACTGGAGGATATTTGGAAAATTATTTCTCTCCTAATTTTACTGAATTTCAAAATAATACTTTAAAACGGATTACAAATATACACTATTTTGATGTACTTAGAGCTGATAAAGCAACATCAGGTCATGGATTAGAATTAAGAGTACCATTTTTAGATGTAAATTTTGTAAATTTATATTTATCAATACATCCTAAATTTAAGAAGCCAATAGCTGGACAAAGATGTGAGAAGTATTTGTTAAGAAAGTCATTTTTGAATAATTATTTACCAGAAGAGGTGTTATGGAGACAAAAGGAGGCTTTTTCGGATGGGATTAGTAGTACGGAAAATTCATGGCATAATATTTTAAAGAATGTATGTAATGAAATTGTAAGTGATAATGATTTAAAAAAGAATAATTTTAGTATAAATAGTCCTAAAACGAAGGAGGCTTATTATTACAGAAAGATATTTGATGAATTTTATAATAAAAATCGATTTGACAGTATAATTCCAGAATTTTGGATGCCTTCATGGTCGGAAAGTGAGGATCCATCAGCGAGAAATTTATCAATATATAAATTATAATTTTTTTATTTTAATAAATTGTTGTTCATTAGGTTGTATAAATGGTTTATTTTTATGATTAACGATATAAACAAAATCATTACCCAATGTATTAATTAGGTTATTAAATTTCATTTCAAATTTATTTCTAATTGGAGTATTATCGATATTAAAATCATTTTTATAACATTTTTTATAAAGATCATTTTTATAAAAAAAAGTTATTGTTTTAAATTTTACATTTGATGGAATATTATTATTTTGAAAGTAATATTTTGGACATTTAAAATTATAGTTATAATAATAAATGTAGTATGTATTAAGTATACTTAATATTAATAAAATAGATAAAATTATAATTATCATATAAATTAGTATAGAAATAAAAAATAAAATAATATCTTTTTAATATATATAATATGACAACTATATTTAATTATTTACAAGAATTTAGAGATATTTATAATAATAATACTAATTCTTTTACTAAAGGAATTTTAATAGATAATATAGATAAAGAAATTAATTTAATAAAAAATAGAAATAATAAATTAATTGAGGATTTACATAAACTAGATCTAAAATTAATAAAAAAAACTAAAAATAAATTAATATTTGAAGGTAATTTTTTTATTTTAACAATTTATGAATATGAAAATGATTATAATGATTATGAAAATGAAGTCAATTTAAATATGATTAATAAACACTACTTATTTTATAATAATAATGGTTTTAATTCTGGTATTATTGGTACAATTTTAAATTTAGATTCATCAGGAAATGATCTTTTTAAATTTGAAAAAGAGAATAATCTTAATGAATATTTTAAAAAAAATAAAACTTATTCAATTCAAATAACAGAAAAATTTCATAATATAGTAAGTATTAATGATTTAAATAATGAAGATAAAAAAAATGTATTTATACAACTATTAAGTAATATGGATAATTATTATTCAGTTTACAAAAATATAATATTTAACTTAAAAAGTTTAGATCAAATTCAGGTGTATAAACTAGATAATGAAAGATCTTATATTTATAATTCCAAAAAATTTAAATCAAAATATATCGTAAAATTATTTGATTTAAGTACATCTCAAATTGACTCTAAATTAAAAAATAAAAATGTTGATATTGATAAAAATAAAGATTTAAAAAATATAATCAAATTATTTAATATTTCTGAATATAATAATTTTTCTGATATTAATTCTATAATAGATAATTATTTGAAATATAATTCTGAAAAATCAGAAATTACAGAATCTAAAACTTATTTTAGAAATATTTCTAATAATGATGATGACAATATTATTAGTTCAAAACCAACTAAAAAATTAGATATTTATAAATCGAAATATCTTAAAAGAAATAAAACTTCTAAAAAAAATAGTAAAAATAAAACTTCTAAAAAAAATAGTAAAAATAAAACTTCTAAAAAAAATAGTAAAAA
>MDTC01096797.1_pt1 | contig 15787 bp, 9 predicted proteins | sample 811181 | NCBI WGS metagenome assembly MDTC01 (sample SAMN05326644, study PRJNA326480) | marine metagenome | isolation source: seawater | place: Pacific Ocean: North | collected 2011
CTCAACAATATTAGCACCTGGTAAAGGACCATTTGCATCACTTACATTTCCAGAAATAGTTTTTTGTGAAAATCCTATACTAACTGAAAACAAAAGCAACAAAAATAAATTAATTTGTTTTTTCATTTTGTTTGATTTGTTAAAAAGTTGTTAAAATTAATCTGCCAAGCTATGAATTATAAATTCGTAAAACAAATTAATTTTTAAATACAATTACTAAAATGAAATTAATATTTATTTAACCATGTCAAAATATGGGAGACTTTGCTTATTAAATTACTTGGTCGTTTTGCAATACCATGACTGGCTTCGGGTATTTCAACCAGAACTGTAGGAATCTTTCTGAGTTTTAAGGCGTGATAAAGTTGTTTAGATTCACTAGGTGGAGTTCTTAGGTCATTCATACCAACCATTACCATAGTTGGAGTTTCTATATTTCCAACCAGAGATATAGGAGAAAACCCCCAATATGCCTCAAAGTTTTCCCAGGGTTGTCCTGGAAAACGAGTGTTTGCGTATTGAAAATAGTTATCAGCAATAAGAGTTTTACTAATCCAATTCATTACTGGTTTTATTACGGCTGCTGCTTCAAATCTATTATTTTTTCCAATCATCCAGGCTGTCATTATACCACCAGCACTTCCACCAGTAACATAAAGCTTATTTTCATGAGCTATTCCTTTAGAGATAAAATAATCAACACCATCCATTACATCATTGTAGTCCTGGCCAGGATAATTATGATGTAATAAGTTTGCAAATTCTGCTCCATAACTTGTGCTTCCTCTGGGATTGGGGTAAAAAACTATATAATCTGAAGCAGCGTAAAGTTGTATTTCTGCTGAAAATCTATTTCCGTAATTTGAAATTGGACCACCATGATTTTCAACTAAAAAACGATACTTTTTATTTGGATCATATTTTGGGGGATATGCAATCCATCCTTGGACTTTTCTTTTATCATATGATGATTTATACCAAACAGTTTCTACTTTAGCTAAGTTTCTGTTTTTTAACAAAGGATCACTGATTTTCGTTATTTTCCTAAATCCTTTTGAGTCAATTAGTGCTAATTCAGCTGGATGTGATGGTAGGGTATAGGTGTAGGCTATTTTTCCATTATTTGAGACTGAAAAAGAACCTCCACCATATGGCCTTCCTATTGATGTTCCGCCAAGTTGACTGGCAATTTTTTTGACCTTTCCTGATAAGCTTAAATAGCTAATTTTTGTATCACCATTAATATCATAGCTAATAAACAATCCTTCACTTTCTGAGTCCCAAAAGTATTGGTTGATACTAGAGTCAATTTTTGAGCTTATTATTCTTTTTTTAGATCCATCTGATGACATAATTGATAAACTTCTATTTTGATAGGCTTGAACCTCATCTACATAACCTGCATAAGCAATATATTTTCCATTGGGAGAAACAGCTGGTTTGTAATCAGGACCATTTCTGTTAGTTAAGGCTTTTATAACCTTATTTTTTAATGAAATACTATAGATTTCAGAATTTCTGAAGTCATATTCCCAGTTCTTATTTCTATTTGAAGAAAAATAAATTTTTGAATTATCTTCTGACCAAGATAAAGGACCGTTATGGTTAAAATTACCATGTGTTAATTGGTTAACACCTGAACCTTCTGATGAAATAGTAAAAACATGATTAAACCCTGGATCTATATAACCTCTGCCGTCAGCCTCATGATATAGCCTGTCTGTAATTCTTGCAGGTTTTGCCCAATCAGCACCATTTGGTTTTTCTGGCATTTTTATCAGAATTGGAGGAGGTGATTTTATATTCATATTGAATGCAATATTTCTTTCATCTGGAGACCAAGAGATATTTGAAGGACTTCCATTTAATTGAGATATTTTTGCAATTTTGCCTGTGTTTTTCCAATAAATATATATCTCAAAACCTTCTTTTGTTGAACATATGTAGGCAAGACGGCTACCTGATGGAGACCATTTGGCACCATATTCTTGATCTTCTTTAGATGTTAATTTTTGATGTTTTGTTCCATCCGAGTTAATTATCCATAAATCACCAACTGCTTTATCTTTTAATATATCAAAGCGCATTCTTCTAAATACAACTTCATTTCCAGAGGGACTTATTTGTGGGTCTGAAACATATTGCAAATCAAATACATCTTTGAAATTAAATTTATCATTATCAACTTGTGCATGAATTATATTAAAATTAAGGATACAGATTATAAAAAGAATTTTTTTCATATTTATTTAATTTCTTTCGATTCCTGGTAAATCTTTACTTGGAGATGACTGAGTCCAAGGATATTTGGCATTTTCTGATACTGGAAATATTTTATTAAGTGTTTCAGCATCATAGATGTATCCATTTTTAATCACATAGTTGATACTATTAGTATTTCTTATATTATCTAATGGATCTTTATCTAAAACTATTAAATCTGCAATTTTTCCAATTTCAATTGAACCAATATCATTTGATAAACCTAAAGCCTCTGCACCAATTATGGTTGCAACCTTAAGCATGTTATGGTTAGAGATTCCTCCAGAGTACATGCTCCATAATTCCCAATGATATCCTAATCCTTGAAGTTGGCCATGTGAACCAACTCCAGCAATTCCTCCCGCTTCAACTAGATCATTCACAAAAACAGCATGATCCTCAAAAACATGTTCTTCATCCATGAACCATCCAGCATTTCTTCTTCTTGACTTTGAGTCTAATTCTGACTTTGGGGTGAAACGATTTAATTTTTTATCACCTTGAACGTCTTCTTTTGCATAATAGTAGTTCTCTGCCCAAGGTCCGCCATATGAAACAAGAAGGGTAGGGGTATATGCTGTCTTAGATTCAGCTACAAACTTTGTAAAATCTTTATACAAAGGATAAATTGGAAAAGAATGCTCATGACCTGGATAACCATCAAGTATTTGAGTGACATTTAATTTGAAATCTAAGCCTCCCTCGGTAGTAGGCATCAGCTTTTGTTCTTTTGCAGCTTGAATTATCCATTGTCTATTTTTACGATTCCCAGTTAAGTACATTTTAATTGTCTTTGTATTATAATATTTGGAATATTGTTTCAATACATTTCTTGCATGATTTAAACTTTTAATATTATAGCCCCAGTAACCTACGCCGGGACCAGTAGAATATATTCTTGGGCCTGGAATCATTCCAGATTCAACCATATCAGCATATGTTAGAACATCAGTTGTAGCAGTTTGGGGATCTCTAGTTGTTGTGACTCCATACGCTAAATTGGCAGCATAGACCCAAACATGATTTTTATGTAGTCCCCATGAGGGCCACATGTGCGCATGTGTATCAATAAATCCAGGTATTATTGTTTTATCCTTTAAATTTTTTATAAAAATCTTACTGTTGGTTTTAGATATTTTCTTTTCTTTTAAGTAATCATTATTTGTTATATCAATTCTACCATTTTTAACATCAATAATTCGATTATTCTTGATTAAAATGTCCCCATCTTCAATAATCTGATTATCATTCATACTAATGATTCTTGCATTTTTCAAAAGAATTAGGCCTTCAGGAATATCTCTATTTGCCTTGACAATAATGTCTAATTCCTTTGCTAGGTAAATGTCCTCTTCTTCATCACCTTTTTTACTATCTTCATCTTTTTCATCTTCTTCTTCTTCTTCTTCTTCTTCTTCTTCTTGTTCATGAAGTCTAATTGATTCCTTTATGTCATAACGAAAAAGAGTTTTTCCTAAAGACCAGTAAACAACATCACCATTAGAACTCCAGTTTGGAAATTGTCCTCCAAATTTGGTTAATTTCATTGATGGAAAATTTGCTTTTTTCGCATCACTTACATTAACTTTCACACCATCTGAGCCTACAAGAGGGACAGTAACAATATATATATCATTATTAATTTGGGCTAAAGCATAATCTCCCTTAGGAGCTCTTGTAATCAAACTTGCTTTTGAGGGAGTTTTTTTTGGAGCAGATGGGGTATCTGAAAGAAGATGATTTTCATTATATCCAGAACCATAAACTGTAATTCCATCAACTTGAATATGTTTTTTTCGATCAATACCATCCCACTTTATAGAAATTAAACCATCATCAGATGAATTTAAAAAAATACGATTATTATTTTGGGCAAAGTGTGGATTTGACAACTTCATACTACCCTTCATTATAAAGGTACTGGTTCCTTGTTGTTTAGCATCTAGCCATACTAAACTTGTCCTTTGTCTTGAAGAAGATGGCCCATCTGAATCTCTAAAAGCATCAGCAGAACCACTAAAAGCTACAATTCTATTATCATTACTCCATGCTGGCTCCCGATATGTATTATTGTCATTTGTTAGTTTAATGGGTTTGGTTTTTTTTTCTACATCAACCTTATAAATACCTCCACCTTTTGATTCATCCCATGTAACAAATGCAACTTCTTTTCCGTTAGGGTTCCAAACAGGCATTGCTTCAGTAAAATTAAATGAAGTTAATCTGATTGGTTTTTTTTCTCTTAAACTCATCCAATACAATCTATCTAAAGCAATGAAAACTATTGAGCTGCCGTCGGGTGATACTTTTTGGTCACGAATTTGATTAATATTAAAAGTTTTACTGTCATCTATTGGATAATTAAATTTTAATTGAGGTCCTAAAGCAATCTCTTCCTCAACATTAAAAGGAATATTTACTGCACTTCCGCCTGCAATCGGAATTCTATATATTTTACCTCCATAAGAAGCCACTAATTCCTTACTGTCTGGTGTAAAAGACATTGCTGGTAAAACTCCAAGTGGGGCAATTGATTCTTGCTCATCTCTTTGGACGGGGTAGGCAAGCCAGCTCTCTTCTTCTGTTTTTAAATTGCGCTTAACCAAACCAGTTTGATCATTGTATCTACTCCCGTACACTAGCCATTTTCCATCAGGAGAAAGTGTTGGTGAAAATGCTGAGCCATATCTCGATGTCATAACTTCTTTAGTTCCATCTTCTCTATCATATGTTGCCAACTGATATTGAGGAAAACGTGCATTATATTGCCAAGCACCAGTTCTTTGAGAAAACCATATTTTTTTACCGTCAGCACTAAATTTTGGCTCAGAAATTTTCAAATTATCTGGTTTATCGATTAATTGAACACCTGCACCTCCTTTTTTGTGATATAAGTGTAATTTGTAATTACGAGTACCTTCACTCAAAGCAATATAGTTTCCGTCCGGAGACCAATCTGCAGATTGCATCTGTTTTGTTTCTCCTTTGGTTACTTTAGTTGTATCTTCTTTTATTCTATCAATAATCCATGCATTATTTCCACCACTTCTATCAGATAGAAATAGAATAGAATTTCCATCTGGAGAATATCTTGGATGAGAATCAAAAGCTAAATCACTTGTAATTCTTGTTGCTCTTCCTCCTGATATTGGAAGTTCATAAATGTCACCTAAAAGATCAAAAAGTATTTTGCTCCCATCTGGATGAACGTCTAAAGAAAGCCATGTTCCTTCATTTGTTTCTATTTTAACTGATCTTTCTGGAACTAGAGGAAGCTTGTTGTTGGATTGAGCATAATTAAAATTTATTATCATTGATACAATAAAAAAACACAACCTTTTCATGATGAATTATTTAGAAATAGATAATAAATATATCTAAAAATAAATAATGATAATAAAGATTATTTAATATAAATTATTAAATATTATTAATTTAGAAAATAGATTTATTGTAAACAATGCTAGAGTGGACCATTTAAAAAAACCATTTTTATTAATATTTTTTTTCTGTAATAATGTTTTTTGTCAAGAAAACCCTTTAGAAGAAATAATGAAATTAAACTTACCAATAATAAAAAAGGTGAGGACAAATTTAAAGGCTCATCAAGTTCAACTAAAATATATTCAAATTAATAGAGATAGTGATCAAAGTTTTTTTAAGGAATATTATTTTCAAAATAACGATTCTAATTATTTTTATCCAGCAAGCACTGTAAAGCTTCCAATTGCAATATTAGCTTTACAAAAAATAAATCAATTAAAAAAAGGTGGAATAAATATTGATATGAATACTCCATTTCACATTATTGATCCTATATCCAGAAAACACATAGCCAAAAGCGATAGCACGAACCCTAAAAATCAATTAACTATTTCTCACTTAATAAAAAAAGTTTTTTTGATAAGTGATAATAATGCTTACAACTATCTTTTTGATTTTCTTGGAAAAGACTATATAAATTCAGAAATGAAAAAAAAAGGCATTAATAATTTGAGTATTAGACACAAGTTTTTGGGGTTAAATAATAATCAAACATGGGAGTATTGTTTTTTTAATAAAAAGGACACTGTATACATACAAAAATCAATAGAATCAAAAAAAATTCCAATTGTTAAATTAAAAAATCAAGACAAAGGAATAGCTAATCTGGTTAAGGGAAAATTAGTGAATAAACCAATGAATTTCAGTGAAAAAAATTGGTTATCATTGAGTTCACAAACAAAAATTATAAAGAGAATTTTTTTTCCTGAAACCTTCCCAAGAGAGAATTTATTTAGCTTGGATGATAATCAAATAATGTTCATAAAAAAATGGATGGGAAAAAACACATTAGAGAGTTCTATTTTTTCTTCAAATGAACAAAATAAATTATATGATAGTTATGTAAAGTTTTTTATATATGGTGATACTAAAGGTAAAATGAATGATGAAATTCGTATTTACAATAAAGTTGGTTTTGCTTATGGAACAGTCTCGGATGTCGCATATATAGTAAATAAAAAAAAAGGAATTGAATTTATACTTGCAGGCACAATTTTAGTAAACTCAAATCAAATATTTAATGATGATATATATGAAAATGAAGAAGTTGGCATTCCATTTTTAGCTGAAATTGGACGTCAAATTTATCTTTATGAATTAAATAGAAGATAACTAAAAATCTGTTTTATCTATTACTAAAATAGTTTCTAAAAGTACTTGGGTTCCATTTTTAATATCATTCATAGATGAAAATTCGTCAGGGGAGTGTGATATACCATCTCGGCTTGGAATAAAAATCATACCCGTAGGGGCAATATGGGTCATTTCTTGAGCATCATGTCCTGCTCCACTGGGCATAACCTTAGTATTTAATTTTAGTTTATGAGCCTGATTTTGTATTATTTTTTGAATAATAGGATCAGTTAAAGCTGCTTTTCCAGTTGCACTAATTGGTGTAAAACTAAACTGAGTGTCTGTGTCATTACCAATATGTTTTGATTGATTTTCAATTAGGGTATAAATACTATCTAACTTATTTTCATTTAAATCTCTTAGTTCAAGACTCAAAATAACTTTTCCAGGAATTACATTTGGTGCTCCAGGAAACGATTTGATTCTTCCGACTGTTCCAACCTGAGTTCCTGAAATTGATTTAACAATATTATTAACTTCTAAAATAAATTTAGCTGCTGCTAACATTGCATCTTTTCTTTTATTCATTGGAGTTGTTCCAGCGTGATTTGAAAACCCTTTAATTTCAACATCCCACCAGCGAAGACCTACAATTCCTTCAACAATTCCTATTTCAATATCTTCATCAAAAAGAATACTACCTTGCTCAATATGTAATTCAATAAATGCATGTAAACTTTGAGGTTCTCTTGCTATTTTGAGTGCATTATTTGGATCACCACCAAGCTTAATTATACCTTGAGAATTCGTCAGACCCGAAGCTGTAATTACTTCTAATGACTCTTTGGTTAAAGATCCAGCAAGAGCTCTAGAGCCAAAAACACCTCCTTCTTCATTAGAAAATATTATAAGTTCTAAAGGATGAGATGTAATTATATCATTTTCTATCATTGTTTCAATGCATTCAATTGCAGCTAAAACTCCAATTTGACCATCATAATGGCCACCATTGGGAACCGCATCGATATGAGATCCAAAACCTATTGGTTTAAATGATTTATTTTTTCCTTTTTTTGTTGCAATTAAATTTCCAGCAGCATCTATTTTTGTTTCTAAACCCAGAGCAATTAATTTATTTTTTAAATATTCTAATGCTTCAACATTAAAATCACTAAATGCTATTCTGTCATTCCCATTTGTAGATTGATTAACTCCAAATTCTTTTAATTTTTCCCAGTTTGCTTGAATTCTATTTTGATTTACATTTACTTGTTGAGATTGACAATAATTAAAAATTAAAACATAAAGTGTAAATAGTTTTTTCATTGTTATTATTTGTTTAGATAAATGTATCGATAAAACAAATAAAACTACAAAAAGAAATTATGGACTTTATTTTAGATATATATCTATTTTAAATACATTTAAAGAATAATAATTTTATAAATAAAAAATAATTTTTTTAAAATGAACAACAACCATTCAGAAAATAAAAATCAAAGTAAATGTCCTTTTATGGGGGGAGAGACCCGGGCAAGTGCCGGACATAGTCCAATTAACAGAGATTGGTGGCCTAATCAGTTAAAGTTGAATATTTTGCGTCAACATTCGACTTTATCTAACCCAATGGACAAAAGTTTTAACTATGCCAAGGAATTCAAGACTTTAAATTTAGAAGCTGTAAAAAAAGATATTTTTGATTTAATGACAACTTCACAGGATTGGTGGCCTGCTGATTACGGTCATTATGGTCCATTTTTTATCAGAATGGCTTGGCATAGCGCAGGAACTTATAGAATTGCTGATGGTAGAGGAGGAGCTGGATCAGGTACACAACGTTTTGCACCTTTAAATAGCTGGCCTGATAATGCTAATCTTGATAAAGCAAGACTTTTACTTTGGCCTGTAAAGCAGAAGTACGGTAAAAAATTATCATGGGCTGATCTAATGATTTTTGCGGGAGATTGTGCTCTTGAGTCTATGGGATTTGAGATTTTTGGATTTGCTGGGGGACGTGAAGATGTATGGGAAGCTGAAGAAGATATATATTGGGGTTCTGAAAAAGAATGGTTAGGAGATGAAAGGTATAAGGGTGATCGAGAGTTGGAAAACCCACTCGGGGCAGTACAAATGGGTCTTATTTATGTTAATCCTCAAGGACCAAATGGAAACCCAGATCCTCTTGCAGCTGCCAGAGATATTCGTGAAACTTTTGGAAGAATGGCGATGAATGATGAGGAAACTGTCGCTTTAATTGCTGGTGGACACACCTTTGGAAAGACACATGGTGTCGCTGATGCAGATAAGTATGTTGGACCTGAGCCTGAAGCATCTTCTATAGAAGAGCAAAGTTTGGGATGGAACAATACTTACAGGTCAGGAAAAGGAGAAGATACTATTACCAGTGGACTAGAAGGTGCTTGGACAACTACTCCTACAAAATGGAGTAATAATTATTTTGAAAATCTATTTGGTTATGACTGGGAATTAACAAAAAGCCCTGCTGGAGCTTATCAATGGATTCCAAAATCTGATCAAGGAAAAGATAGTGTTCCAGATGCACATATTTCTAATAAATTTCATGCGCCAATAATGCTAACTACTGATATTGCTTTAAGGGAGGACCCATTATATCATCCAATCTCTAAAAGGTTTTTTGAAAATCCAAAAAAGTTTGCTGATACTTTTGCAAGAGCTTGGTTTAAATTAACTCACAGAGATATGGGTCCTAGAGAAAGGTATTTAGGTCCATTTGTTCCTAATGAAGAACTTATATGGCAAGATCCTATTCCAAAAGTTATGCATGAACTTGTAAATAGTGATGATGTTGAGAATCTTAAGAATGAAATTTTGACCTCTGGCTTATCAATTTCGCAACTCGTTTCAACAGCATGGGCTTCAGCATCAACCTTTAGGGGTTCTGATAAGCGAGGAGGAGCAAATGGAGCTCGAATAGCTCTTGAGCCACAAAAAGATTGGAAAGTTAATAATCCAGATGAGTTGTCAGAGATATTAAAAGTTCTTAAAGAAATTCAAAATAAATTCAATTCTTCTCAAACAGGAAACAAGCGAATATCACTTGCGGATTTAATTGTTTTAGCAGGATCTAGTGGTATTGAAAAAGCGATAAAAAATGCAGGAAAAGAGATTTGTATTCCTTTTAATCCAGGACGATCAGATGCCATCCAAGATATGACGGATGTTGCATCTTTTTCTGTTTTAGAGCCTAAATCTGATGGGTTCAGAAACTATGCTCAATTTAATAATCAACTTTCTGAAGAGGAAATGCTAATAGATAAGGCACAACTTTTGACATTAACAGCTCCAGAAATGACTGTTCTTATTGGAGGTTTAAGAGTTTTAAATATTAATTCAGATCATTCCAATAATGGAGTGTTTACTGAAAAAAAAGAAACTCTCAGCAATGACTTCTTTAAGAATCTTTTAGATATGAACATTACATGGAAATCAATTTCTGATAATCAAGACTTTTTTGCAGGAAGTGATAGAATTACAAATGAAATTAAATGGAAAGGAACTAGAGTTGACCTAATTTTTGGTTCTAATTCTGAATTAAGATCAATTTCAGAAGTATATGCATGTAATGACTCTGAGCAGCTATTTTTAAATGATTTTGTTTCTGCATGGACTAAGGTCATGAATTTAGATAGATTTTAGAAATTGGATTTTAAGTTAGCCTGATTAATGGGGTTGTCATTTTAAGAATTGTATTTAAAATAATTATGAAAAATTATAGTCGTAGAAAATTTATTAAAAAATCTGGTCTTTCTGCCATTGCTTCATTAGGGGGTTCTACTCTTTTAAATAATTCATGTGATGGTAATTTGGAATCAACTCCTCCAAAAGGGAAATACATGGGTGATTTTAAAGCACCGAAAATTAGTACTATTCAAGTGGCTTTCATTGGAGTTGGAGCAAGAGGAACTGGACATGCCAAACATATTGCCAAAATTGAAGGAACTGAAATCGTTGCAATTTCTGACTTGTATGAAGATTGGGTTGATAGGTCTGTTAAAAATTGTATTGACATTGGAAATGGACGACATAAAAATATTAAAAGGTATTTTGGGGGAGAAAGTGAATGGAAGAAGATGCTAAATGAAGTAAACCCTGATATAGTTTTTATTTCTACTAATTGGAAAAATCATGCTCCAATGGCAATTGAGGTTATGAATAAAGGAGCACATGCTTTTGTTGAGGTTCCCATTGCTGTTACAATTGAAGAAATGTGGCAAATAGTTGATACTTCTGAACAAACTCAAAAGCATTGTATGATGATGGAAAATGTAAATTATGGTAGAGAGGAATTATTATATCTTAATTTATGTCGTCAAAATATTATCGGAGATCTGTTACATGGAGAAGCAGCATATATACATGAACTTCGTTTTCAAATGAAGGAGGAAGAGCGAGGAACTGGATCATGGAGAACCCATCACTATGCTAATCGAAATGGTAATTTATATCCAACACATGGATTGGGTCCCGTTGCTCAATATATGAATTTAAGCAGGGGAGAAGATCAGTTCAATTCAATAGTTTCATTTTCTTCTCCATCAAAAGGACGTAATTTATATTCAAAAAATAATTATTCTAAAGATCATAAATGGAATGCTTTAGATTTTAAAGGTGGAGATTTAAATACATCAATTCTTAAATCTCAATTAGGACGAACTATTATGGTTCAATGGGATGAGACAAGTCCACGACCATATTCTAGACATAATTTAATACAAGGAACTAAAGGGATTTTAGCTGGTTTTCCTGCTAGAATTGCTTTAGAAGGAGGAGTCCCTGGAATCACAAAGGATCATCATCGTTGGGCTGAGGGTGATAGATTAGATGAATTTTTTGAAAAATACGATCATCCAATGTATAAAAGGTTAGGTTCATTAGCAAAGAAAATGGGGGGACACGGAGGTATGGATTTTATGATGTTATATCGTATAATTGAATGTTTAAGAAATGGCCAAGCCCTTGATCAAAATGTTTATGAAGGTTGTTTTTGGAGTGCTGTGGCACCTCTTAGCGAAGCTTCTGTAGTTCAGGAAGGTTTACCTCAAAAATTCCCGGATTTCACAAGGGGAAATTGGAAAATAACAAAACCACTAGGAATCATTTCTTAATGATTCTTTTCTGAATATAACTAAGTAAAATACCATAGACAGGTAGAAAAAAAATTAAACCAATTAATATTTTTAAAATTGTTTGGGTTCCTGCAATCTCAAACCAATTTAATGACATATACTTATCTGATGAATTTGAAAAGGCAGTAAAAAAGAAAGTGTAAGAGTCAATTATATTTGAAATAATAGTAGATAAAGCAGGAGCAATCCACCAAATTGAATATTTTTCTCTAATTAATTGAAAAGCATAGATATCAATTAATATACCCAATGCATAAGCAGTTGCGCTTGCCAAACCAATTCTAAGGGCAATTGAAATTAAATTTCCCTCAAAATAAATAATCAAAACAGAAGATATAATTGCCAGCGGATATGAAAATGTTATAGTTTTTCGAGCTATTGATTTACCTAACAGTCTAATAGTCAAATCAGTAGTAACCACAACCAGTGGAAAACTAAATGCAGCCCATGTTAATTTAAATCCATATATATTTAAAGGAATTGCAACTAAAACATTAGAAAGTGTAATTATAAAAATATGCGTTACAACCAAGGAGGTTATTAAATTAAAATTACTGAAACTCATATTATTAATTCATTTAATTTTTTTCCCATGGAAAGACAATCCAAATTGGATTTTTAGATTTATCTATTATGGTTCCTTTAAATTGAGTTTTAAAATTACTTGAAGTATTATCAACAAGAACTGCATATCGAATATCTTTATTTGTAGCTTTTATATTTTTATGAATTAAATCAAAAGTAGCACCAGTATCATTAATATCATCAATTATTAATATTGAATCGTATTTATTTATTGAATATTCTAAAACGTCTAAGTTTGGTTTGTTTTTACTATCTCTTAATTGAACATCAATTACTTTATGAGGTATATTAATTTCATGAGATAAGTATATTCCTGGGACACACCCTCCTCTATTTACACTCAAAATAATTTCAGGCATCCAGTTGGAGTTATATATCTGCTTTGTAATTTTAGATAAGGCAGTTTTCATTTGATTAATATCAAAAGTTTTCTTCATCTATTTTCTTTTGTTTAGAATATCAAATTGATAATTGTATTTTATTGTTATTACCTGACTGTTAATCCGATCAATAAAATCTTCATCTTCAATGAGATTTAAAACTACAAAAAGACCTGTGTTGGCATTTTTTAACCATCCAAATCGAGCATTAACAGATGTTATATTAGAAATATTATTGTATTGTATTAGACTTTGAAGAAACATTCTAGGAGTAAATGAATAAGTAAATTTTCCTCCTGTAATAATAGCATTAATATTTCCATTTTGAAGATTTAATTTATTATAGTTAAATGTTAAAGCCGAATTAAACTTATTTCCAAGTCTAATATTAATATTATTTCTAGATGAAATTCTATCTCCTCCATAGTACCCGCCAATAAATGTTCTGGTAGAATAGTATACTTGGTTGTTTTTATTAGTGAAGAAAACAAATTGAAACTCTTTGTGATTGTACTCTCCAATAGGAATTTTAACTCCAAAAATTGAAAAATCATTTAAAACTCCTTCAGTTGTAAAATTTATTCCAGTATGAATTTCCAAACCACTTTTCCATACCCAATGGTTGTCAACATGCAGAAAACTAGAAATTAGATCATTATTAAAATTGAAATACCTTCTACCCGAAACATGGGGTCTTACTTCAAGAAAGTTACCTGTATTTTTTGGTCTCCATTGTTTGAAAATTAAAAATTCAGGCTTCTTAAAGGAATCACGAAGTAAAAAACCGACTTCTGGATTAAACCCTTCCCCAACTTCTGTGTAAGCTCCATAAATTCTCCAGCCATCCCAAACATATTCAGCTCTAAAGTTTAAAGCATGATCATCTTTTATTATTTCAGGACTCGAGCTTTTTGATAGAAAACCTGAGATTTGCGCTTTCTTTCCTAACCCCCATTTGCCATCAAGAGCAAATACTCTATTATAATCATTAATTTGATTTTCTGATTGGGATTTATTAATATAAATTCCACCAATTGAAGATCTACTCGTTGCAAAATCATGATTTATCCTTGCAACAGTAAAATTATTTTTACTTATTCCTTTTGATCTGACTTCATCTGTGTACATGTTAAGTAGACCAACATTTGTTTGCCCTATCTTTCCCGAAACTCTAGAACCACCAATTATAGGAATAACAGAACCATCATCGCTAAGGCCAATTCGTCTACTAAAAAATAAATCTACTTCTCCTGGACTACCAACACTAAATTGTCCAGCATTTTCTAAAAAAAAAGCTCTTTTTTCAGGGAAAAAAAGATTAAACCTATCCAGATTTACTTGTTGTTCATCAACTTCTACCTGAGCAAAATCGGTATTATATGTCATATCTAGCGTGAGTCCTGGAGTAAGACTATATTTTAAATCGACACCAAATTCTTGATTGTTGGACTTTAAATTATCTGATTTATCATTAATGTTTTGAGTTAATACATAAGGAAAAATTTTAAGATTTTTAGGACTCTTAAGTGAAACTTCTTTCATTTTTCCCGCTAACGAAAGTCTTTTAAGTTCAAATTGAATTGGCAGGGGGGCCCAATATGCGACTTCACTGTTTTTGCTAATATTTCTCTGAAAGTTTATACCCCATGTCTTGTTTTTGCCACTAGCAAAACGAAGAGTTCTCAGTGGTATTGAAAACTCTGCACTCCATCCATAATCTCCAGTTTCAGTTTTAACTTTCCAGGAAGCATCCCAATTTAAATTAGTTCCACCAACTACACCTCCTTGTTGCATATTTCCTTCACCTTCATTATCTATTTGAGCATCATATTCTACTCCTATTGAATTTGTTCCAAATAAAAACCCATTTTGTTGGTCATTGTATGTGTCCAAAATAAAAAGGAAACTATCATCATCATTTAAATTAGAGTCTCTTCTAGAATCAGATACTACAATTTTTTCTGGCTCATTATCATAACAGATTACACCAACATAAAGAGTTTTATTTGTAAATGCTATCCTGATTTCTGTTTTTTCTGAAATAGGTTTTCCATAAAAAGGTCTCGCCTGAGTTAGGTTTGTAATTGGTTTGATTTTTCTCCAGACCAAATCATTAATAATATTACCGTCAATATCAGGATCAGTTGTAAGGTAAGATGCTGAGAAATTGGGTTGGGATGTATTTATATTTTGACCAAATAATGACATATTAATCAAAACAATAAAATAATATAAAAATCGTATATAATTACTAAAAATGAGATTCATATTTAATTTTTAATCTAGCAAAGATTAATACTTTAATTTAAATTATTAAATTTTAAAAAAGTTATTTCTAATTTTAAACATCTTTTTAATTAGTTATTCGTTAATAATTTATTTTATCTTTAAGTAAATTATTTAATATGAGCAGTAAATTCTTTGGAAATAGATTAGATAAGAATATCCCAAAAAAAACCACAAAAAAACCATTAAGCAAAAGCAATACAGCAAAGCGATCAACTGCTGTAAGAAAAACAGGTAGAGGTAATTAAAAAATATTTTTTAATTAAATTCCTTAAACATCTTTATTTAAAGAATTTAATTGATTGAGAAACTAGGTAATTTAGATTTGACATTGTATAATAATTAAAAATTATGATAACTAAAAAATTCAATTCTATAGATTATCAAATTCCAGGTAAAGATGAAGTTACCAGATTTGAAAAGATTCATAATATTTGTTTTGATTCTGCTGAGATTGGATCAAAGATGGTTGCTAATGAAATAGCTGAG
>MDTC01087488.1_pt1 | contig 15782 bp, 17 predicted proteins | sample 811181 | NCBI WGS metagenome assembly MDTC01 (sample SAMN05326644, study PRJNA326480) | marine metagenome | isolation source: seawater | place: Pacific Ocean: North | collected 2011
AGCACCTTCTTCAAGTGTGATATTAAATCTTGTCATTTTTTTATCTGTTACAGGTATAAATCCACTATTTTTACACTCAAGAAAATAAGGTATTACTGAGCCTCTGCTACCCATTACATTACCGTACCTTACTACTGAAAATTTTATATTTTTTCTTCCGACTAAATTATTTGCTGAAACAAATAGTTTGTCTGATGCCAGCTTGGTAGCGCCATATAAATTAATTGGTGCTGCAGCTTTATCAGTACTTAAGGCTATAATTTTACTTACACCTGCTTTTATAGATGCATTTATAATATTTTGTGCACCAATAATATTAGTTTGAACAGCTTCAAATGGATTATATTCAATCAGTGGTACATTTTTAAGTGCAGCGGCATGGACAACATAATCTACGTTTTCCATTGCAAGTTCTAATCTAGATCTATCCCTAACATCACCTATAAAAAACCGTAAATTTTTAAATTTTTTGAATTTTTCTTGCATATAGAACTGCTTCAACTCATCTCTGCTAAAGATTATTATTCTTTCAGGACTGTATTTTTTTAAGATGGTTTCGGTAAATTTTTGACCGAATGAACCTGTCCCACCTGTTATCAATATAGTTTTATTTTTAAACATTTAATTAGAAGTATTATTTAAGTTTTTATCAAATTGCAAAAATTTATCTTTTACATGTTGTATAACAGAGTAGTTTGGATCATAACTGATTAAATAGTCATGTTTTTCACTCAATCTTGAAATATAATCTTTATTTTTCATCATTAATATTTGATTAAGTCTTTCTTCAAACTCATTATAGTTGCAATTATTTAATGTACAAATTCCTTTAATTGGAAAATTAAAAATAGGATATTTGGTTAAATTACAAGAGAGTATTTTTCCTCCCATGGCTAATTTTTCACGTAACATTGAAGTTTGTACTCCAAGTGTTACATCACTACAGTACACTGAAAGGTAAGAAGAAAATATTTTCTTTTCTTTTTGTGTTGAATTTTTGATCAAATAATTAAATTCCTCATTACTTAAATGATCTTTGTAAAAATTAATTTCATTATTATAATGAGATAAATTTTTTTCTTTGTTTCTTTTAATTGCAAAATTCATTTTCTTATTATTTTTTATGCAAAATTTAATTCCATATTTAACAATTTTTATAAAATCTCGAGAAAAATTATTATCATCTAAAGCTTTTCTATATTCATTCATTTGTTCTGAAACTATACAAATATTTGATTGATAAGTGTCTAAATTTACTTTTTCTTCTTTTAAATAGTTGAAAAAATTTGCTAATCTTAGAGAGCCAGAGGGATAAAAGTTTTTAACTGCAATATTTTTTTTTTTATAATAATCTACCTCAAAATTACCAAAACAAAAAAAATGGGGAATATATGTTTCTTTAAATTGGTCAGTTTTTACAATAATACTGTCCATTTCGTAATCTCTTACTGCATTTTGTATTGCTACAAATTTAATTTTATTATTAAAAAATTTTGCGATTTCCCAAAATTTCTGAGAGTTGTCTATATTCGTCAAAACTAATTTAGGACTTGTTAGTTGAATCAAAGAAATAAAGTAAGCTGTAAATATATTTTTTTTTTCTAATTTTGAATAGTTTTTTAATAAGTTTTTAAAAATCGCAAATGTTATATATAATTTATTAAAATTTTCAGGTCTAATTTGTAATACAAAATAATCTTTTCTTTCCTTAATTATATTTTTAAGTTCATCTATGCTTTCGTCATCAAAAATAATAAAATTAACCTTTTGTGGGTTTTTAAAAATAAATTTTGATCTTAAAAATATAGATAAATAAAAAACTATTTTTTTTACAGACATTCCTTGTATCTACTCTGAATTGAATTAGTGATATTTGGTATTAAATAATACTCCATGCTTTTAACCAACTCGGATCTAGAGTTTGGTAAATAATGTACATGATCACTAAAATATTTTTTATCTTTCATTTTATTTAGTTCAAAATTTGATTACCAACTTGTGTAGCCACCATCTACAATAATATTCTGCCCAGTAATATAATTAGAGTTTTTGGAACATAAAAAAAGGATCGCGTTTGTGACTTCAGAAACTTTACCCATTCTGTTCATTGGAACTTTTTTTGAGTAATTTTTCACAAATTTTTTATTTTGACCACCTTCTATGCCTCCAGGACTTATTGAGTTAGCTCTAATATTATGTTCTCCCAAATAAGTTGCTAAATATTTAGTTAAACCAATCAATCCTGCTTTTGAAGTTGAGTAAACTGCTGGAGATGACATTTGCATGCCTTTGAATTTTGATCCTTTGTATAATCTTTTATCATTACCTACGACACCCTGAATAGATGCTAGAGATACTATACTACCAGATTTATTTTTTATCATAGACTTCGACACTTCTCTTGAAATTAAAAAAATACTATCTAAATTTACATTCATTATCTCTTTCCAGTCACTCAATCTAAAATCCTCAAATTTTTTAAAGAAATTTTTCATATTTTTTGTCTTGGTAGCTGCATTATTTATTAATATATCTATTTTTTTTCTTTTTTTTATAATTAACTTAATTACATTTTTTACTTGAGCTTCTTTTGTTAGGTCACATTTAATTGGATATATTTCTTTTAATGAAGATTTTAATTTAATTTTATTAATTTGATTGTTTAGAGATTTAAAATCGTTATCAAGTCCATAAATTATAACTTTATTTTTAGCTAGTTCAGTAATAACTTTTTCAGCTATAAAGCCAGCTGCACCAGTTATCACTGCAACTTTTCTATTTAAATCAGGATAATTATACATATTTTTTTTTATTTAATGAGCTAATCAAAACTTTCAAAACATTAATAGTTTTTTTTGGTTCTAGTTCAGGTTTTTTATTTTTAATCATTTTAATAAATTTCTCAAGTGTATTTTTAAATGCCGAAAAATTATCTAAAATATTTATTGAAAAAGATCCATTGGATCCTACAAAATGAAGGTTAAATATTTTACTTACTTTACCTAAACAGAAAAGATTTATAGAAATATCCTTTTTACAAAAATAATTAATTGTATCAATATTATTACTTTTTCTTGATATTTTTTTTACATGTAAAAAATCTAATTCATCAATCATATCCAACATATGAACTCCGTATTTAGATAATCCATTGATAACAGCCGCATTAATAAGTCTAATTTTTCCGATTTTTTTTATCTTTTTTTTAGCTTCCAAAATTTCTTTCGAGAACCTTAGGCCCGAAGTACTCATTAATAAACCTTTTTTTAAATATTTCTCATAATAAATAAGTTCTTTTTTTTTTATAGTCAAAGGTTTGTCTATAAAAACTGGAATTTTTTTTTTTAAAAAAATTTTACTTATTTTAAAGTGCAAATCATCTCTTGCAATAATGACTGCATCTACATGTCCAATCATTTCTCGATAATGTGAAAGACAATTATCAATTTTACAAGACTTGCAAAGATTTTTAGTAATATTTTTATTTTGAGTCCAAGCATGAGTTACTTTTACATTTTTAAATCCAAAATCTTTTTTTTTTTTGAGTTTTAGATAATTTAAAATTACTTTAAATTTTGATTTCTTAAAATATTTTTTGTCATATCCATTTATTATTGCTGCAAATGAATATGGGTGGCCGTTGTCAAAATCATTTAATCCTATAATACCTAGTTTTATCACCAGATCGACCACCCGCCATCCACACAAATATTTTGTCCATTTATAAAAGAACCTGCATCTGAGCATAATAATGCGACTATCCCTTTTAAATCCTCTGGATATCCTATTCTATTTGACGGTGCTTTTGCCGCCAATCTTTGAATAAATTTTGGATTTTCTTTCATTGTTTTTTTAAATGGAAAGGCTCCAGGGCTTATACAATTAACCCTTATTTTATGAACAGATAAAAAACTTGCACAATATTTTGTTAATTGAATAACACCAGCTTTAGCGGCACCATAACTTGGAGGATTTGCAAACTTACTGCTGTCATAAAGTTTGTAATCGGGAGCTACATGACCATAAGCTGAACCAATATTTAAAATATTTCCCTTTTTCTTTTTCAGCATTGGAAGAAAAGCTTTAATAGTTCTAAAAACACCGTTCAAACAGGTCTCTATATCATACTCCCAATCTTCATCAGTAATTGATTCAAACGTATTTTTTTTTCCAGACCATCCGCTATTTATCAAAACATCTAAACCATTATTAAATACTTTATTAACTTTTTCTTTCAAGTTTCTGATAGAATTTTTATTTGAAATATCAACTTCTAAAAAAGTTATTTTTGATTTAGTTTTTTTTTCTAAACTTTTAATAAAAATTAGGCTTTTTTTCTTGTCTCTGCTTGCTATAATAATTTTAGCTCCTAATTCTACCAGAGTAGTTGTCATTTCAGATCCCAAATAACCAGCTCCACCAACAATAAGAACATTTTTATTTTTCATAGAAAATAATTTATTAAGATTTTTTGAGGATTTAATTGTCATTTTTTGTTTTCTAATAATGTTTTGGCTAAATTTATATCTCTAATATTATTAATATCAACAAAGTCTTTACTAGATCGTATCATTGAAGTCGCTTTACCAAATAGTAAATTTTTTGGTATTTTTTTTATATTTATTATATTAAATGCATAAACTGAACCATCAAGCTCATAATTTGTTTCTATTTTTTGTCTTGGTAGCCATGCACCTTTTTTGTAGTGTGCGGTTGGATTTCCGTTATTGTCTATATCCCAAACTTTTTTTGGGTCAGTTTCAGCTTTAACAAAAGTTGCTATTGTATCCTTTTTTTTTATAATCATTTTAGATATACAATTTTTTATAAGATTTTTTTCTCTAAATGGTGACGTTGGTTCGAGTAAAACCAAAATATCAATTTTATATTTTAATTCATCTCTTAAGTGCTTTATGAAATTATTTATTGTGTCAGAAACTAGAGAATAATCTTGAGATATTTTTTTTGGTCTGTGGTGTACTTCAGCACCATAAAGTTTGCTATAAAAGGCTATATTTTTATTATCAGTAGAAACAAATATTCTATTAAATATTTTTTCTTTTTTTGCAGCATCTATAGACCAAGATAATAATGGCTTAGATCCTAGTAAATATAAATTTTTAGCTTTTATTGTTTTGCTTCCACCTCTAGCTGGAATTAACGCTACAATATTAAGCTTTTTTAGAGATTTTTGTTTGTGCTTTTTCATATTCCTTCGGGTTTCCAATATCTAGCCAATCCTCATGCATAGGAAAAACAATTGTTTTTAATTTTTTTTTTTTCAAATGTCTGAAAAGCTGAGGCATTTCAGTCTTTTTATTTGATGAGATATGTTTTTTTATAATTGGATTAAAAGCGTAAATACCAGCATTGACATATGTTTCTGCAACTGGTTTTTCTACGATGTTTATAATCTTATTGCCTTTAGTTTTAATTACACCAAATGGATTTTGTAAAACATATTTCCTTACTGCCATAGTTGCGTCGGCTTTATGATCTAAATGATGAGTAAGTATCTGCTCAAATGAAATATCTGTTATTACATCACCGTTGCAAACTAAAAAGGGTTTTTTTGTTTCATTTTTAAACTTTGAAATACATCCTGCGGTTCCCAAAGGTTTTACTTCATCAATATATTTTATATTCACTCCAAATTTACTTCCATCACCGAAATATTCAAATATCATTTCACCAAGATAATGTGTTGAAATTATAATATTTTTAAAACCCTCATTTCTTATTTTTTTAATTATATGCTCAAGTACTGGTTTCCCTCCAATTGGGAGAAGCGGTTTTGGGCAATTTTTAGTGATAGGATAAAGTCTTTTTCCAAAACCACCGGCCATTATAATAATAGGATTATCAAAAATTTTTTCTACGTTTATTGTTTCAGAAAAAAAAACATCTATTAAATCGCCTTTTTTATTTAAAACTGGAATTTGATTAATTTTATAAATGCTCATTAATTTTTTAGCTTTTTCGAAGGAGGTATTATTTTCTAGAAAAAAAAATTTTTTGTTAATTATGTTCTTAATATTGTCTTCTAATTTTATTCCTTTTAATAATGCTCGTCTAATATCTCCGTCAGTAATAGTTCCAATTAATCTTTTTTTTTTACAAATAAAACAAATTTGAAGTTGTGTTTTAGCTAGATTTTCTATAATTTTTTTTAAATTTGTATTTGGAGATAAAATACTTTTTGAATAATAAATTTTTTTCATTTTATTTTAAAATTTGTTTTAAAACTTCAAAACCTTCAGCAGCTTTTTTCCCGATTTCAGAACCTCTCAGAGTGGCCAATGCCTTTATTGTTTTGATACTTCTTGGAAATGGAAATTTTTTTAATTCAGATTTATATATTTTCATTGCTTTAATTTTTAAATTTAAAAAATTTGAAATATCCTCATAATGATTTGGGAAAAAATTATTTTTTTTAATAGTATTAAAATTAGTTTCAGATAATGTTTCATATGCTAAAATTCTTTTTATGTAAGGACTTCTAAAGTTTTTAACACAAGTAGTTACTGCTTCCGATACAATTTTATGATCACTATGAACATCTGACAAATGAGGAACAAATAATTCTTCAGGTTTAATATTGTCAATAATTTTTTTGATATTTAGTACTAATTCTTTTTTTGGTACTTCATCTAATTTGGCTGTTGGATAATTTAATTGAAATATTTTTGAGAATTTAAATAATTTTGAAATTCTTTTTATTTCTTCTGCTCTTTTTTTTATTACTAATTTACTATAATCTTTTTCATCCAAGGTTGTTATTATTAACCAATATATTTTGTTTCCTTGTTTTTTTTGCCTTTTAAAAAGTGTTCCTCCTGGACCTAAAACTTCATCATCGGGATGAGGAGCTATAATTAATGATTTCATAAATAATTTATTCTTTTAAAATTAATTTTTGGTGAAAATTCTTCAAGTTTAATTGCATTTTCTCCGCACTTTACTACCGGTTTTTTTTTATCAAAAAATAAAAATTTTCCTGGCTCTATGTTAATTAACTTAACTTTAATAATTTTGCTTTTCCAAACTGTAATTTTTTTATTATTTATTATTTGGAAAAAGGCTCCTGGATAAGGTTTACTCAGGGCTCTAACTAAATTATAAATTGATTCAGCGCTCATTCTCCAGTCTATCTTTCCGTCAATTTCAGATCGTTTTCTCCAAAAATTTGAATTTTTTTTTATTTGTTTTTTTGATTTTAAATTATCTGTCTCAATTTTTTTTAAAATTATTCTTATTTGTTTTTTAGCGGTAGTAATCATTTTAGTATAAATACTTTTTGCGTCATCATTTTTTGAAATTTTTATAATTTTTTTTGAAATAATATTGCCCGTATCAGCATTTTCATCTATTAAAAAAAAAGTTGCTGCAGTTTTTTTTAGTCCTAAAGCTAACGCCCAAATTATGGGATGTCGACCTCTATTTAACGGAAGGTCGCTGGGATGAAAACCTATAACTCCATGTTTTGGAATTTTTATAATTCTTTTTTTTAATAACTTTGACCAGCCCATACAAAAAATTACGTCTGGTTTCTTTGATATAATCCATTTCCTTGTTTTTTCAGAATTTATATTTTTCACATTAATTGATTTGATTTTTTTCCCTGAAGCATATTTCACCATGTCAAAATAATCTGAATTAAAAGAAGTGTATTTTTTACCTATAACACCTACTATTTTATTTTTTGTTATGTTTATTTCGTCAAACATCTTTTTAGAAAATTTAACTGAACCTATAAATAAAATTTTCATATTATATTTTTATATCAAAAAAAGATTTGTTTAATATATTGATTGGTTTTCTTTTTTTTAAAATATTTATAATTTTTTCACTTGCGTTTCCATTGTCGTATGGATTTAATGAATTACGTGCAATTTTTTTAAAATTATTGCTGTAAACAAACTCAATTGCTTTACAGATCTTAGATTTATTTCCATTTATGCTTATTACTGTTTTTGCTTTTATTCTTCCATCTTGTCGGTTTCCAATATTAATTGTGGCTTTTTTGAAACTTGGCATTTCTAAAAGCCCACTTGATGAGTTCCCTAAAATTAAATCAAAATGCTTACAACAGGAATAAAAATTCAATTGACCTAGATTTTTGAATAAAAATGCATTTTTATTTTTTTTTACAAATTTTTTTATCAAATTATAAATTATTTCTGAACCTTCATCTGAATTTGGCATTGTAAAAATTATATTTGTTTCTTTAAGATTTTGAAACGATTTTAAAATCTCTAAAAATACCTTTTTAGAAGATTTTAAATTTAATGTTTCTGGATGGTAGGATACTAAAATATTTTTTTTATTTAGTTTGATTTTTAATTTTTTTTCTAATTCAAATCTATCAAGAAGCTTTGTTTTTTTAATTGCTTCAACTCCTAGACCTCCAACATTATAAACATTTTTTGGGTTTTCCCCCATTTGAATAATTCTTTGTCTGTAAATTTTTGTTGTAGCAAAGTGTAAATGCGATAGTTTTGTAATTGAATGTCTGATTGCATCATCAATTATACCCTTCGTTGACTCACCTCCGTGTATGTGTGCAATTGGAATTCTACTCATTGTTGCTGCTAAAGCAGCAGGCATTATCTCATATCTGTCTCCTAGAATTACCAGTAAATCAGTTTTTATTTTTTTGAAAACTTTACAGTATTTATTTAATCCAACTGACATAGTTTTAACTAGATTAATTGAATTTTCTTTTTTAAATTTTAGATCAATTATTATGTTTTTTTTAAATCCATCTTTTTTTATTTCATTGTAAGAATATCCAAATTTTTTAGAAAGATGAGCTCCAGTAACAATCAAATTTAGTTTAATAGACCTTTGTTTTTTTAACCCAAATAATAAATTTTTTAGCAAACCGTATTCTGCTCTATTTCCGGTAACTACGCAGATATTTTTAAAATTTAATTGTTTCATCTTCTTTAAAGGAAAATCTTGATTTTTTTCCTATAATTTTAAACCAACTACTTGCAGGTATTCCTTTTTTTGCTCTTTTTGTTGTTATATTTTTTTCGCTAAACTTTTGGCCTGTAGAAATATCTTCAGAAGCAACTATATATTTCCTTATGTAAATAGCATTTTGGCGCTCTACTTTATAAGGATGTTTTTTTTGTTTTCCAAGTATCATTTCAGTTTTTCTAATTTTTTTAACCAAGTCGTAGAGTTCACTAGGGGTAGCGCTAGCTTTGTGGTCAGGTCCTTTCAAATTTTTATTTAATGTAAAATGTTTTTCAATAATATTTGCCCCCAATGAAACAGCTGCAATTGATGCTTCAGGTCCAAGGCTATGATCTGAGTAACCAACATTAATTTTAAATTTTTTTTTTAAGAAAGAGATCGATTTTAAATTTAAGTTTTTTAAAGATGCTGGGTACTCAGTGCTACAGTGCAGTATTGAAATATTTTTTTTTGCAGTCCCAGAAGACATTAATATTTTTAAAGCAATCCTAATTTCCTTTTCATTTGCCATTCCTGTTGATAAAATAATTTTTTTTTTAAGTTTTCCAATATGTTTTAAATATGGAATATTTGTAATTTCACCAGAAGGTATTTTGAAAATTTTTTGATTTAATTTATTAAGTAAATCAATACTCTTTATATCAAATGGGCTTGACAGAAATAATATTTTTTTTTTCTTACATCTTTCTATGAGCTTTTTGTGGTCATATTCTTTTATAACATATTTTTTTAATAGATCTCTTTGAGTTAAAGCATTGGTTGACTTTCTAGCATAATTTGCCAGACCAAAATTTTTTTGCACTAAATCAGTGGGTGAAAAAGTTTGAAACTTTATATAATTTGCTTTTGCTTTGGCGGCAACATCAATCATCTTTAATGCTAGTTTTAAACTACCGTTATGATTTACACCTGCTTCTGCTATTATTATAGTTTTCATTATTTTTTAGCCATTTTTTTCTCTAAACTTGGTCCGCTTGGTATATTGATTATTCTATTTTCTAAATCGTTTGTAGTATCTAGATTCATTTTAGGAAAATCTTTTAAATATTTTAATTTATTAACTGGCTTCCAAACAGGTCTGATCATAATATTTTTTTTGTTTGCTAGATTAATGATTTTGTCTTTTAGTTTTTTTAAATTTTTATTAATAATAATTGTTTGTAACCAATAGTTACTTTTGCAGTTTTTTGGTTCTGCAAATAATTCGAAATATTCATTTTTTGAAAATTTATTTTTATACAATACGTACATTCTTCTTTTTATTTTGATAAAATTATTTAATTTTTTTAACTGTGCTAAACCTAAAGCTGCATTTAAGCTCGGCATCTTATAATTATAGCCCAATGCTCGAAATTCGTATTTCCAAGGATGTTTTTTTTTATTTATTGTTGCAAGTTTTTCAATTTCTAAAGCATATTTTTTATTATTCGTTATTAGTACTCCTCCACCTCCAGTAGTTATTATTTTATTACCATTAAAACTTATCATTCCAATGTCTCCAAATGTGCCAACATGTTTTTTTTTGTAATAACTTCCAAGGCCCTCTGCAGCATCTTCTATACACCTAAGATTAAATTTTTTTATAATTTTTCTTAAATCTTTTAGATTGTTAGGGTGACCAAATGTATGCATTAACATTATTGCTCTAATAGGTTTTTTGGTTTTTTTATTTAAGCAATAACCATTTTTTAATTTAGTATTTTTGGATAAATATTCTTTTAATTTTTTAAAGTTTACTCCAAGAGTTTTTGATTCAATATCTATAAAATGTGGTGTTGCACCAACATACAAGCAGGCATTTGCGCTAGCTATGAAATTAAGAGCTGGTATTAATATTTCATCATTTTTTTTTATTCCAATTGCAAGTAAAGCTAAATGCAATGCAGAAGTTCCGTTGATAGTTGCTGTAGCATATTTAGCCTTAGTAATTAATTTTATTTTTTCCTCAAATTCTTTTGTATAAAAACCTGCAGTTGAAACACTATTTTTTTTTATGCACTTATTCATTAGTGATATCTCTGTTTTATTAAAATATGGCTCATGAAGATAGATTCTTTCATTTTTTCTTTTGTTCAAAGACTTTTCGATTGAGTCAACAATGTTTATCGCAATTTTACTTTTTAACATGATCCAAAATTTTAAAGTTTCCATAAGAAGATAAAGCATCACAGTTCAAATATTTTTTGTTATCATTTAAAAGTTTAATGACTTCGTTAATACCGTCCTCTACTGAATATTGTGGCTCAAATCCAAGCATGTCTTTTACTTTTTTAAAAGAAACTCTATAATCTCTTCTGTCTAAAGATTTTTCTTTATTTTCAACAAAAGTTGATCCATTTATTTTTTTTGAAACCATTTCAGCAATTTTAATTTTAGTAAAATTATTTATATCTCCACCTGAATTAAAAACTTGAAAATTTATCATGCTTTTTTCTGTATTTAAAACTTGATAAATTAATCTAGCAAAATCTTTTACATGACAGTAAGGTCTCCATGTATTGGCATCGTAAATTTCTAAATTTTTTTCTTTAAAAATTGAATAACTAAAATGATTGACAGTTAAATCAAATCTCATTCTTGGTGAATATCCGAAAGCAGTAGCAAATCGCAAAATAGTTGGAACATAAGATACTTTATTTTTTTTAGACTCTATGTATTTTTCTATTTTTACTTTAGATTTTGCATATGGAGATAATGGTTTTAATTCATCTGTTTCACTGACTAATTTATTTTCATTTGCGATACCATAGTTTGAACAAGTTGAGACAAATATTACTTTTTCAATATTGGTGTAATTATCTAAATTATCTATAAAGTTAATCAAACCTTTTTCATTTATATCTTGGGATAGTTTTAAATATTTGTTTGTTATAAAATCGCCAACTAATCCGCCCAGAATTACAATATGATTAATCTCTTTAAGAATATTATCTAATTTCTTTAAATCACGAAAATCATAAGAAAAATTTTTAATTTTTATATTTTCTTTTATTTTAACACTAGTCTGATCAGTATATATTTTAGGATCAATATTAATTATATCGTTTCCTTTTTCTGACAAGTGATCAGATAAAATGGTTCCAATATAACCCGATCCACCAAGTATAAGTATTTTATCCATAGCTCCGCACTTTGCAAAATAACTCATTTACATATTTTTTTTTCATTTAATTTTATAACGGTCTAAATAAATACTCTTCTTTATTTATTGTTGTTCTTATATTACCCAACAAAATACTCATTTTGTTTTTTTGTAAACCAATAATTTTAAAAATAGTTTCTGCAAAAGGACCACTTGTAAATTTATATTTGCAATTTAAATAAAGTTCGTAAAAACTTTTAGATAAATAGCCGTCTTTATTTTCTGAATTTTTACACTCAGCTATAAACTTTATAATATCTTTTTGTGATTGAGCAGATCCTTTAAGAAAATATTTAAGACCTTTGCTGAACTGCAATATGTTAATCATTTCAATTTTATTTAAATCTTTATGATAACAAAACATGTAGTCACCCAAAATATCAAACTCTTTTTTAATTAACTTATTTTTATTGTATTTTTGAATCAATATTTTTGGGCTATAAAATCTAAAACCCTCTCCAAGTTTTTTTTTAAAATCCTGTTCTAAAAAAAAAGTTTTTCTTTTATCGTATTTTATAATTGCCCACATTTTAATCTTTTTTAAGCTCTGACTTTAGCTCATCATATTCTTTCATTTTTCTTTTCATGAAATTTATTGTTAGTTTTGTTTTTTCCGCTACACCCTTGGGGGTAAGAACATAGGCGTAATTTAGTTTGTTTGGATTTTGCTGAAAGTTTTTCATCTTTACGAGACCTTTGCTTTTCAGTGCTTTTAAACAATAATTAAGTTTACCAAGACTAAACCCCAGGTCGTCTGCGAGTTCTCTTTGAGAGCTAGACGGATTCTTCTCAATTTTTCTTAAAACATTAAAATTATCTTCTTGATTTTTCATAAATGTTCAAATAATGAACGTTTATACTGTTCAAGTATTGAACTGTAAAGTACAATGTTTTAAAAACTATATATGTGCTTATAAGTAGTTTAAAATAATCAACATATAGTTAAGTGTATTAATCTATGAAAAAAAGCAAAAATCCTATTGCTAAAAAACTAGCTATCGGCACAGCTAATTTTAATACCAGTTACGGTATAAATAACAAAAAAAAATTTTTATCAAAAAAATCTATAAAAAATATTTTTAAAATTTTACAAAAAGAAAAAATTTTATACTTAGATACTGCTAAATCTTATAAAAATACAGAAAAAAGTATTGGAAATCTCAAAAATAAAAAAATCAAAATTGTTACTAAAATAAAAAAAATTAATACAAAAAATAATATATATGAATTTATTAAAAAAGAAGTTTCTCAATCTATTAGCGATCTTAAAATAAAAAAACTTTACGGTCTTCTTATTCACAATCCAAGAGAATTAAGAAAAGACAAAGGATATGAAATTTATAAAAGTTTAAAAAAATTAAAAAAGGAAGGAATGGTCAAAAAAATTGGTTATTCTATAAATTCACCTAAAGATTTGAATTTTTTTTATACAAAATATAAGCCTGACCTAATTCAAACACCAATAAATGTTTTTGATCAAAGAATTGTTGAGTCTGGCTGGTTAAAAAAAATGAAGAAAGATAATGTTGAAATTCATGCTAGATCTATTTTTCTTCAAGGTTTGCTTCTTAAAAAAAATATAAAATTAATTAAAAAATTTAATAAATTTAGTAATAGTTTTAATAAGTGGAATATTTGGTTGAAAAAAAATAATCTCTCTAAACTTAATGGATGTTTGAATTATATTTTTTCAATTAAAGAAATTAATAAAGTTATTGTCGGAGTTGATAGTGTCAAACACTTAAAAGATATTCTTAAATTTAGAAAAAAAAATTATTTAAATTTTTCATTTTTAAAATCTAATGAAGCTAATTTAATTACTCCAAGCAAATGGCAAAAACTATAATTAAAAAAAGGTTGCACTTTTATCACACTCATTTACAAATACTTAATTATAATTTAAATAAATAAGAAAATAAAAATTAAAAATAATGAAAAAAGAATATTTTAAAAATCTTGAAAAAACAAACAAATATAATTGGGACAACCAACTAATTTTAAAATCAAGAGCTTTAAAAACTTTTGAAAGTTTGATGAATACTTTTTTAAATAAAAAAATAAACAAAGGTGATTTTCTTCTTGATTTAGGCTCTGCAAATGGCGCATTACTTGAAATCGCAAAAAATAAAGGGCTTGAAGTAAAAGGATTAGATATAGATCAAATAAACTTTGAAAATGAAAAGATCAATTTAGAAAATGAAAGTTGTGATGTAATAACAGCAGTTTCTCTAATTGAACATATACAAGACCCATCTATGCTTATGAGTGAAGTAAAAAGATTATTAAAAAAAGATGGTTGCTTTATAATAGTAACACCTAATTGGACGCTCAATTATAAAAATTTTTTTGATGATCCAACTCATGTACACCCATACTCAGCTAAATCCTTAAGATATTTATTAGAAATTAATGGATTTAATAAAATTAAAGTTTTGCCATGGTTGGTTTGCAAACCAAGTTGGATGTGGAAAATACCATTTAATTTTTTTATTGCCAAACTTATACCCTTTAGAGGTGATGCTAGTAAATGGTTGCCAAATATTCTTAAAGGAAAAACAAAAACATTACTTTCGATTTGTACTAAATGATAAAAAAATATTCAGTAGAAAAAATTCGTAGATCTGTAAAAACTAAGGGTTTTTGTGTAGTAGAAAACATTTTAACTAAAAGTTTTTGTAACAAAACCATTGTCAAATTAGAGAAAATTTTATCAAATCTTCATAAAAAAAAATCTTACTTTGGATCAAGTACTAATCAAATAATTTATAATTATTTTTATCATGACTTAAATTTATTAAAACTTACCCATCTTAAAATCATAAACTCTGTCATGACTAGTTTAATAGACGAAAACTATGTATTAATCTCCCCTGCAGCTCGTAATCCAAGAATTAAACAGGGTCTAAAGAAAAGTAAAAAAACCTCTGGATCTGGATGGCACACTGATTCTCGAGTAGGTGATCCGATAAAAAATTTATTATTTAAACCATCTATGAATTATTATGCAATTATAGCTTTAGAAAATTTTGGAGGACAGAATTCTACAGAGTATGTCCCAAAATCTCATCTTAGATATAAAAAACCCCTTAATAGATTTGTTGAAAGACAACACAAAAAAATGAAGTGTAAAGCAGGATCAATAATATTTTTTGACTCCGGATTGTGGCATCAAGTAGGAAAACCTTCCACTAATTCACGTTGGTCAATTTTTAATATGTATGGTCCCTGGTTTATGAAACCATATTTTAATTTTGCTTGTGGGCTTAAAAAAAATCAAATTAAAAAATTAAATAAAGTTCAAAGAAAAATACTTCATTTTGACTCCATTCCTCCTAAAGACTCTGAAGGACGAATTGCTACCTTAAAACCTGCTAAAAAGGTTGATTACAAGAAATTATATTTATAAATACTTAAATAAAAAAAGCCCGTAATTTCTTACAGGCTTTTTTTAGAATTATATTAATATCAAAATATTCTTATTTAATTTGGTGTCTTTTTAAAACTGAAATTTTTTTTCAGTGCATAAATCAAGCCAATTGAGCTATTAGTACTGGTCAGCTTAACGCGTTACCGCGCTTACACACCCAGCCTATCAACGTAGTGGTCTACTACGGCTCTATAGGAAGAACTAGTTTTGAGGTGAGTTTCCCACTTA
>MDTC01042785.1_pt1 | contig 15781 bp, 24 predicted proteins | sample 811181 | NCBI WGS metagenome assembly MDTC01 (sample SAMN05326644, study PRJNA326480) | marine metagenome | isolation source: seawater | place: Pacific Ocean: North | collected 2011
CGAGGTGCTGGACGCGTTGATCGAGGCTGGTGAACAAGATCGTATAGACTACTTCAACGGAGATCGAGGAGCCCCATTCTGATGAGCAACAGAGACATAGGCAAATTGTACAGCGAGTCTGTATCACGTAAAAAGTTTGACACCATCAGTGACAGGTTCAATGAAGCCACCGTTGTTGTGAAGTATGAAGACGGCACTAAAGCTAAATTTAAATTAGAAGATGCTTATGCCAAAGCCATACAGAATAGAATTCAGGTTGACACCAACAATGTTGATGAATATATACAAAATATCATGATAAATGGTAACTGGGGAATAACAAGTCCAGGAACAGCAAAGAGCATGAGAGAGATGAAAGAGATTGTGATCAACACTCAATATGCCAAGGCCATTGATTTAGTTGCCTATCTTAGTAAGAATAAATCAAAATTATTGTCTCTGAAACAGCTACACAGTAACACAGTTGTGAATTTTGCTGATGTCATAATTGAAAGCCTGCCAGATGAGTTCAAAACTGATCGAGAAAATTTATATGATTTTATAGCACAATTGCACAGAAATATAAAGCCAGGAGCGGCAACAGGTGTAGGACTAGGAGAAGGTACATTCTCTATATTTGGTACAGCCACAAAAGGTTCAAGTGGTGACTTGAAGTGGGATGGTCAAGAAGTGGAGATTAAAACCAATGGGTATTCAGATACCGAAAAAAAGATAAGAGGTGCTATTCTTGGAGGTGATGGAACCTTCAATAAGGTTGGGGTTGAGCTAGAGAAGCTCAAACCAGAGATGAATGCTCGGTATAGAAACCGTTATGTTTCAGCAATGGAAGCGTTAGATCAATTAATCGATCAAATCGTAACAACAGAAGACAAAAATATATACACTGACTTGATCAAACGAATGCAAGATATAATTAGTCAGTATGAATTTACAGGTTTGGCGACAGTTGATAAAACTGTACCGCTGAGCAAAACATTGATGATGGTCAAGTCACCTGGCGATTTTCAAAGAATGGTTAAAGGTGATATGGCTTTTAGAGCATCTGGAGGAACAACAACCCTATACCAAGCTGTAAAAACACACATCCAGCAACGAATTGAAAAATTAGGTAACATGCAACAAGGATGGTCGTCACAAATAAACACATACCTATCTTTAGCACAAAATGAAGAGGAGATTGTTGCAGGGTTTAATGCCATCAGATCATATAATGAATGTGATATGACATCTGAACTCAAGCAATTTTTCACTAAACGTAATTCAAATGATTTTTTACCAGAAGTCAATTACATCAACTTCAAAAGACTTGTTGGTGCAATCAGCATTAGGTGTTATCATAACAAGTTGGGATTTGACATATTAACAGCTGGTAATGACGTGAACATGACCATGGCATTTATTAAATGCACGGGTGTTAATTTGGCTGGCATATATGATCAATTAGAATCCGTACCTAGTATTGATTTTGATTTAGAGGTTGATACTCAAGATCTAGGAACTGTCTCAGCTCGAACTCAAACTTCAATCGCGAAATCTCCACGAATACAGTTAAAATGAACTCGTTCAAACAATACTATCAACTCTTTCTAGAGGCTAAAGCCAACCCGGGTGTGAAATTGCACCTGAGTCATCTTGAGGATCTGGTGATCGAACAAGGCAAGGATGGTTTCAACAAGTTTGTGGAACACATCTCCAATTTCAAAAATTATGTGTATGGTCTGGACAGCGAGACTGTGGTGAATCTCAAGGTGGATGGAGCTCCAGCGTTGTACTTTGGAAAGGATCCCAGACCTGAGCAACAAGGACAATTTTTTGTGGCGAGCAAGAGCGGGTTCAACAAGGATCCAAAAATCAACCACTCTCCAGAGGAAATAGCTGCAAATCATGGACACGCACCAGGACTAGCAGCCAAGTTGAATCAAGCGTTACAATCGCTCAAACCAGTGTACGAGAGCATTGGTTCCTCCAGGATCTACCAGGGAGACATCATTTTTACTCCGGACGTTAAGAAGAGTGAAGACATTGATGGACAAGCTCATATAACGTTTCAACCACAACTGATCAAGTATGCTGTGCCAGTTGATGAACAGAGCGTGTTGTACAATCGAGTCAAAAATGCCAGTTTCGGAATCGCCATACACGACAGTTTCAAGGGTGTGACTGATGACGGCACCAACATACGCTTCACCGCACCAAACAAGAACGTTAACGATCTGGTTGAAGCAGGCAGAAACAACAACGTGTTCATCGAGAGCAGCACGTACAATCAGAAACAGATCAATCTGGATCTACCAAGACAGACCAAGGTTCAACTTGACATGCTGTTGTCACACGCACAACAACACATCGAACAAGTGAGTGACACGTTTGACACCGCGTACACAAGCAACAACAAGTTCATGGGCATCGTGCAACGTTTCTTGAATGATGAGGTGAAGCGAGCCGAAAGCACCAAGAACAACGTGTACTCATTAGCATTTGATGGTAACAATTTTGATGAACAGGTGTTCGGCAACAGATTCAAAAAATTCCTGAACAAAAATTTTGACAAAGAATCAGCAGGCAAAGGAGAACGTGGAGTGATGAACGCTCGCGAGAGGCTCGCCAGCTATCAACGTCTATTTGAAGATGACAACTTTCAACATTTCGTGATCGCCACACATCACATGATTAGCATGAAGAGACTCATGGTGAGTTTGTTCACACGTGTGGAGAATCAAATACAAAAAACTGGTGGTAAGATTGGCAAAAGCTTCATACCACAATCAGATGGTTCTTTCGCGTTGAGCAGAGGAGAGGGTTTCGTGTTGTTTGTTGGTGACAATCAAGTGAAGATTGTGGACCGATTAGATTTCTCTGCCAAAAATCTAACAACAGGCAAGTTTCAAAAATAGATCAGTTACCCAATGCTGATTTAGCGGCTTGCTGAACTTGTTTCTTGCGATCAGTGATCGCATCTTCAACTTCATCAGCCAGGTCATCAGTGGCATCTTTCACCTCGTCATTACCTGTGGCCAGCTTCTTGGCTGTGTCCATCACAGCATCAGGTTTTTCTTCTTCATCTTTGTTGCTGCTCATGCTGGTGTATGTCTCGGTCATGATCTGATTAAACACTTCGTCAAATTTATTCATCGTTATTATTTATATTTTCAACTGATAAAACCTAAATATTCATATGACAACCCACGAACAATTACTTGAACAGTTGGAAATATATCACGCCGAAAATCAAAAATTTGATGAGAAGTTCAACAAGGCCGCAGGCACGCGTGCCAGAAAAGCGTTGAACGAGATTGGTAAGCTCACCAAGGTTCGTAGGAAAGAGATTCAAGAACGCAAGAACGAAGAAGCGTAATCACACAAGAGCCTCTTTGAGAAGCTCCACAATCTCATTTGTGTCATTCATGTTCACACTGGCCATTGTGACTGATTTGAGTTCTGGTTCTGGTTCTGGTTCAGAATCAAACCCATATTCATAATCACCATACACATCATCCTCATCTCCAGTCAGTGTGAAATCCATCGCGTCAGACGGGGGTGTGACTGGATCAGAAGCTTCTTTGTCGCTTTTAATGATGTCATCAACAACCAGTCTCAACAATTGTTGTGTATGATCAGCACGTGAAGCTCTGTTCACAAACTCCACAATATCTTGTTCAGGTACATTGCCTCTCAACTTGGCTATAGGATCCTTTATGCCACTGTATATAAAATGAGGCAAATACTTGAGTGTGATCTCAGCACAATCCTTGATCACATAATATGCACTCTTGTTGAGTATCTTGACACAGGTGTCCGGTTTCGCAGCTGCTAGCTCAGCCGGTCTTTTCAACTTGCGGTACCGAGTGTTAGTCAGCCCGAGAATCCGGTCCTCAAACATTTATTTTGCAAGTCGTTCCACTTCCGCGGCAAAATGTTTAGTAGCTGTACCTAACAAACTGGCGCGGTTTCCTTCACCAAGACCTGTGGTGGTCATAATGTTCTCAATCTCGCGAGTGAATGATCTTGATAAATCAATCAAATGTTTTAAATTAGTGCTGTTATCACACTCGTGTTTTGTTTCTTCTGAAACCTTAGTTTTCTTTGTTGCTGGCATGATAATATTTAGCTCCAATAAAAATTAATGCTACATGTTGTTTTCATTTGAAATCATCCATTCTTTTTTTTAGGTTCAGCTCCTCCATCTTGTCTCTATATTTTTTGTATCGTCGATCCAACCATCTACCACCTATGTATGCATACACGCAAATAACTAACAATCCTAGTATTATAACAGGTGATGTGTAGTCTGGTACAGGCATTTAACGCAAACCGGTTATCTCGAACACATCACGTGCCACACCAGAAGAAAATCCATCTTCAATACCTTTGACTATTACTGACACCGCGTTGTGACTATGCAAGCTCTCGTTGTGTGAAGCAACAATCTTGAAGTCCAAGATGCGTGGCTCGTTGTTTAATTTAGCATACAACAATCTAACAGCATCCTCAACAAATTTGAGTGACGCGCCATTCAACTCTGCGAATGCTTGCTCGTCCTCTCTCTTGACCATCACTTGTGTCTCTGTCTGTAATGCAGCTAAACACAATTCCTGTAAATCTTCAACCCACAACATGTCTTCAAATCGCACGCTGACCCTAGCAACACTCCGTTGACTATGAGGCACTGTTGCTCGGTTTCTGTATTTTTCAGCATGTTCACTCAACTCAAAGCTACATGGGCAAGCGGATGAATAGACGAAGTCGAAATGTATGTACTTTTTAAACTCTCCAGACTTTGTTAAATCACCCTCGAACACAACATCATAATATTGAAATCCTTCCAACCCGCTTCGAAGACTTTTTTGTCTGATAGGATATGAAATCTTCAACATGATACGAGAATCAAAACACATTAAATTTTCTTTGTATGTCTCGAGCACATCCTTGATCTTGTCTATACTGAATGTTTCGTCTTTGTGATCATAAAAGCTACGCATGATACGAGACATGTTGATACCTTTCTTGTGAGCTTCTAGGCTCACGCTACCGGTCACACTTGTTTCCAATTCAATTGTGGAACCACTACGTTTCTTGTATGTTAGTGGTAGTCTGAAATTGTGTATACCTACTTGCTGTATCGCAACAGGTGCACCCTGTATCAAACTGGATGGACCGTTTTGTAGATCAGGTAGTGATGAAATATAGTCTTTACTAGCCTCAAGTTTTGTGTCATACACACGTATTGGTGATGCATATCCTTTACTATACTCTTCCCCCATGATCTCACGAGCCACAACATCCTTCTCTCCAGTGAGCTCATCATCCCCCAACCACTCATAATTGCTTGGTGTTGTGTCGTCATTACAGTCATTACAATCCTCTGATACTGCAACATGTGTACCATTTCGAGAACTGATTTCCATTCTATTACCATTTAAAATATTACTCATCACATTAATTATAGACTAGAGTCTGTGTATTTCAACGTTATATTATAAATATTTTTAATGAGTAATCTTAACAACATCATGAGAGGTGCGTTGAAAACTACCTCGTTGCAAAAAATTAGATTCAAACGAGATCCTGGCAATGTTGAATCGACAAGTAGTTACGAAGGTTACTTGTTAGAAGAAGACGGGGTGTCAGGTTCAGCCACCATTTTTGTACCTGAGTTGTTGGATGCGATCATGAATGTAGATGCAGATTCTATCGAGATGATCAAACCACCAGTAGAATCAAATTTATGTAAATTGAAATCATCCGCGGCAAAAATGCTTGTTTCATACGAGTTTGTGACATGTGAGCTGGAACTGAAAAAACTTGACATGGTAGAGACCCTGGAACAATTTGAGTTTTATTTGGCTCAGTTTGACTTGACAGACAAAGACTTGCTGAATATATATCGTGGTAGTTATGAATAATTTTAACACTAGATTTGTTAATATATTACACCAGTTACACGAGAACAAAATTTCACGTGTTGGTTTCTTTCCCGGTTGTTTTTCTCCACCACACAAAGGCCATTACATGACAGCCAAGCAAATGGGTGTTGAGAATGATCGTGGTTTTATTATTGCATCAGATAGTTGTCGTGATGAAAAAGTAACAACTGAAAAAATGACCGCGGTTTGGAAAATTTACCTAGAAGCAATGAACATGGATAATGTCAGTGTCAAAGTGGTGTCTGGATCTCCTGTGGCGGTGACATATCAAGCTGTGAACATGCTTAACAACAACAAACTTGTGTCTAGTAAACCTATGGATATTCACCCGGATGCGCAGCAAATATTTGATCAGACCAGAGGAGGTCAAACAGAAATTTCATTGTATGCTGGTCAAGAAGATTTTGCTGGTAGATATTCTGCCTTTTTCAAATCTGAAATGTACAGTGGCAAGAATGTTGCTCACATCAACAAAAAACAAGTTGGTAGGTACGCTTCTGGTACCGAAACAAGATCCACAATATATGATATAGCCGCAGGTAAACAAGATGCAGACACGTTGAGAAATTTTTTACCGGGACCAAGTGCCGGAACTGAGTTTACAGGCCCAGGTTTTCTAACCAGTGATCAAGAGACTCAAATTGTTGATATATTGTTGTCATGAATGAAATAAGCTCAATAGCTGGTATATACATGGAGATGAAACGATCAGCTCCGCTGCAATTGATCAGAGAGACAGATGTTGATGTGATTGAACCAGAAGTCGAGAAGGACATAACTCAAATAAATGTGTATATTAAACCAGCAAGTGGTGCCATACAGCGACCATACTCTGGTGAAGTTGTCAACATAACATACCTAGATGACAATGCCACCGTGATTGCCAATGACACGAGCAACAAGAAAACGATACAAGCCATCATACAAAGTGATGGTAGTATAACGGTGAGTGTGATGGATGCAGATGGTAGAATGCAAGACACTTTCATGGGACAAAATTTAGATTTTTACGACCAGGATTCTGAAGGCAAAGAACTTAATGTAATAAAGATTGAACAGGTGTGATTGTTTGATAAATAACTATATGAACAATTCACATACAGTGTTATTATGCGGCGGAAAGAAATGTTGCCCGGAGATGTCTTTGACTGAATCAGGTGATGTAAAAATTAAAGATGATCATGGCGGTACTGTTATAATGAAGGTCAGTCAAGCCAAAGAGATTGATCGTGCGTTGAAGGAGCTCAAGGAAAAATCGAAATCTTAGCTTGCATAGGTTTAACTTACATACTCAAGTACGGCACGATACTAGATCGACCACGAGATGTTGTATGTAGGTTAAGTTTTTTTAGGGAATTATTCTCATGTAGTTTATGCTTGGGATTCTGGTCAGGTATTGTGGTCGCGACCATTGTTTATTTTACTCAACATGAAACAGTGTGGTTGTTGCCTCTAGCGAGTGCAGGTGCATGTTGGTTCATGGACAATTTGAACAACATGATACAATCTGTCGAGATAAAAATTGATAAAGACCTTGAAAATTAATTTATATATGTTATAATATATGTATGTCTTATCAGAGTACAAAAATTATCGAATTGGGTAGTTGTGCGTTCCGGCAACCTCAAGCGGATAGCCATTGTAAATTTATCCATGGCTACAGATTGAAAGCTAAATTTTGGTTTGAAGCAAGTCATCTTGATCAAAACAATTGGGTTGTTGATTTTGGTGGGCTCAAAGAGCTCAAAAAACTCATGCAGGACCAATTTGATCACACAACATGTATAGCGAGAACAGACCCAAAAGTGATGTTGTTCAAGCAGATGAGAGATGCAGGTGTGTGTGATTTGAGAATCATGGATGGTGTGGGTATTGAAAAATTTGCAGAGTGGTGTCATACCACAGCAGACAATTTTGTTGGTGTGTTAACCGAGATGAGATGCAGATGTGTCAAAGTGGAAGTATTTGAACATGAGAACAACTCAGCCATTTTTGAAACCAGAGACTCATCAACATCAGGTGCACAATACATGAACGACAAAGCTGATGAGATTGAACGCAGTATGCAGAATAACGAACCGGTGGTAGATCATCACTTTATTAAAGATGAGCCAACTGAAAAGTTAGTCAAGCCAGTTGTTGATAATGTGACCCAACCACCTTTTGCCAAGAAAGCAAAACAAGGGTTATGGCCAGAAAAACAAAAAAACACGTGGTTAGATAAGTCAGGTAAATCAACATGGGGATTTTAATTTATGAGCAGTAAACAACACATTAGTGGTATATTGACACAATACATCGGCAAGCGAGACGAAGTGCTAGCTGATCTAGATGTTTACCTCCGGTCACCTGTAGGTGTAGGAGAACATTCTGATATTGGTCAAGAGATTAGAACAAAGATTAAAGAACTTGATAAGTTAGATTCTTTGATCGGTACAATAAAAAATTATTTTGGAAACGACAATACAGCCCAAGAAAGCACCTCCTCGGAAGTCGAGTAAGGTAGACACCTTAAACATCTCGGAGGACTTTTACTCTATACAAGGTGAAGGTGCAACAACAGGTGTACCAGCATATTTTATTCGGCTCAAAGCATGTAACTTGATGTGTGGTGGCCGAGACGGTAGTCTCATGGAAGAAGGTAAAGCAACGTGGTGGTGTGATACTGAGTATGTGTGGAGAAAAGGTTTAGAAAAGCCTTTCGAGTACTTGACAGATCGTTGGACTGACCAAGGTCTCATGGACTGGATCAAACAAGGTCGCGTGCATCTCATATGGACAGGTGGTGAGCCAACCATTCCTAAAAACCAGCGAGGTATTTCTAATTTCCTAGATTGGTTTGATGTGCAATATTGTTCAGATGTGGCATGCACTCCATACAGTGAAGTTGAAACAAATGGTACTATTTTTATTGAAGATGGTTTTTTCAACAAGCTTGATCAGATCAATTGTTCTGTTAAACTCGCGAACAGTGGTATGAATGCCAAGAGACGCATTGTACCAAAGGCTCTTGAACGAATCATGAGTCATAAGAATTACTTTTTTAAATTTGTGATCAGCACAGAAGATTGCCTCAAAGAGATTGTCGAGGATTTTGTTGATCCATTTAACATTGATCCTAGACGGGTCCTGATGATGCCTGGACTTGACAAGCGTGAGAATTATCATGAACGTACATTGTTTTGCATGGACATGGCAAAGAAATATGGATTTGTTGGTCTCACTAGATTGCATGTGAGTGCATGGGATCAGTTGACAGGTGTATGAGTCAAAAGTTTGTATGCTGGTATGATGTTGAAAAACGTTGTGGTCGCATTGCAGATCAAATTAAAGATTCAGAAACACACATTGATGCCATCATAGGTTTGAGTCGAGGTGGGTTGGTGCCTGCCACAATTGTCGCTCATTTGTTAGGAATACGTGAAGTGTTGGTGCATGGGTATCACAGTTATGATGACAAAACAAACATGAGAGATCCAGAGAATCAACATGGTATCATGTACCAAGATGTTGTTAATGATCTGATGAAAGGTTTGCATGGTAAGCATGTGCTAATTGTGGATGATTTATGTGATGCTGGTATAACCATGGACGGTCTGACCAAACGACTATACAACAAGTTTCACAAAGGTGCGGTGAACTTCATGACTGCAGCGTTGTATTGTAAAGATCATAGTCAGTTCAAACCAACTTTTGTAGGAGAGCATTGTGGTAATGACTGGCTTGTGTTTCCCTGGGAACAGTGTAAATATTGTTACGCACAATGAGAATAGCAATATCTGGGACCGCATGTCAAGGAAAGACCACTCTACTCAACGACTTTCTCAAGACATACACTGATTACAAAACACCGGAAAAAACTTACCGGTCTATCATACAAGATGATAAGCATAGCAAACAGGCTAGTGTCGAAACGCAATGGAAAATACTCGATTTCATGTCTGAGCAACTCACCCAACATCGTTCAGGTGACAATGTTATATTTGACAGATGTCCTCTGGACAATATAGTGTACAGTTTGTGGTGCTATGAACGTGGTATTGATGGTTTTGACAAGGAGTATATTGACAAGACAATTGCTTTGTTTAGAGAGACAATGAAGCTGTTGGATATTATATTTTTTATACCTATCACCCGAGTTACAACTATTGAGATTGAAGGTGGCACACAACGCGAGACAGATGCTCAATACATAAAAGAAATAGACAATTTATTCAAAGCCATGTATCAGCAATGGCTACAACCTGAATCATCATTTTTTGAAAAGGATGATCGACCAGCCATAATCGAAATTTTTGGATCTCCACAAGAAAGAATGCACATGGTCAAATTGTATGTTGATGAAGAGTCAGGTGACGCAGTCAGTGAACAAGGTATTTTGAATCCAACAGAGATACAAGACATAGAATCACAGTTTCGTAACAGCGGTGACGGTTACACGGACGTAAACAACATAAATAAGCTCACAATTTAATAAATAATGTTGTGAACAACTACAACACTAAATTTGAAACAATACTAGAGCGTTACGGTATACTCAGCACCGTTGTCAAAGAACGGTTTCCACGCAAGCTAAATTTGAGTAATGAGTTTGTTGCTGCATTCAGAGAAGAGTTCAAGAACCAAACCGCATCAACCATCACAGAGGATGAGGATGGTAATCAAATAGAGACACCCGGCAGAAGCAAAAACACCGTGTTGCGTGAGATGCAAAAAGCACTAAAGTTTCTATCCAAAGGCGTGTAGTGCATAAATGGTTGTTGACACAGGCACACATGTAATATATAGCGCGGTATTTGGAGACTATGATAATATAGTCAAGCCGGAGATAATACATGATAATGTTGATTATGTATTGTTTACAGATTACCCTGATGTTGAACATATAACTGAACCTTGGCAGGTTGTGTATGTTGACTGGTTTGACACAACTGATATAAATTACAAGAATCGCCGCGCGGCAAGACATTTTAAAGCTCTACCACACATTTACATGCCAAACCACCATGTTAGTGTTTGGATGGACATGACACACCAGGTGATGATGAACCCTCATTTAATCGAGTGTGAATTTTTACAACAAGCGGATATTGCATTGTTCAAACACGAGATCAGAAATTGTGTTTATACAGAAGCTGCTGCTGTGGTTTCTTTTAAATTTGATCACGTTGAACGTGTTGTCAAACAAATAGAATTTTATAAACAAGCCAAATATCCACCCAGTAATGGATTATGGGAGACACCAGGCATGGTCAGACGCAACTGCAATATCGTCAACAAATCCAATCTATTGTGGTGGGAAATGATGTGTCGGTTTTCCTCTAGAGATCAAATAAGTTTACCTTATATACTTGCAAAACACAAAATAACACCTGCAATTTTACCAGGTATGGCTGGAAAATGTTCGCATGTCAACAACGACATAATACGTCAAACAAGCGTGCACCGATATCATGCAAAATGATTTGAAAGTTTGTCTTGGTCGATTTCTCGGCAATTACTGCCCGCCCAGATCAACCAAGGAATCGAGATTGTTGGAATTGAAAAAAACTCTCAGCATGGATAAACGTACTAACCCTGACACGCTGTGGATTTTAAACAGGGTATATGACACTCACTATCTTGATGATGTAAAAACCATATTGAATGACAATCAACAACAATTTTCAGAAATACCTTTTGTGTATGATACATTCAAAAATATAAAAGATGATAAACAAAAACTGAGATATGTTTTCAATTTGAACAACGCGAGGAACACTGTCGTGACACGCGGTCTCGAAACACATGATTATATTATTTGCGCGGATGGAGATTTATTCATGGATGATGTTAAATGGAACGAGATGTTGTCCAACATACAATCAAAACCAGACATGAACTATTACGTGCTCTGGCATCATAGAGTTGTTAATGAAACTAAAAATACATTTAAAATGATGTCTGTGAAATCGCTTTCAAACACATGTCATTCAACTGAACCAGTTTTAATTTTTACAAATAAATCAACTCAATTTTTTGATGAGCGTTTATATTATAATGATAACTGTAAGAATGAGCTTTGCTTTCGAATTGGTTTGAATCATAGCAATTATATAGATGCAGCCAATAAAATACAATCAAAAGCTAATCTGAGTAAAATAGGTGGAACTGAATGGACTACCGCAGGAGTTATATATCATCTTGCACTTGATGGAACTGAAGATCAAGAATCAAGCGTGGTTAACAGATGCGCGGCACGTGCCAAAGCAATACAATCTGTATGTTCCAGAGTTGATGACTTTTACAACGGTTAATAGGTTGATTTTATCAACATATACTGTATAATAGGAGTATGATTGTAAAGAATTTAAACATGTATGATGGAAATCTTTTGCACAACAGATTTGCATACACTTTTTTCAAGAAGAGAACTCTCCCGATTGGTAACATAATCACGTTTCGCGGACCCATGAAAGTGGAAGCAGATGGTATGATTGATCATGAAGACATGCTCAACAATGATTATATCTATAGTGATGATGCTATCAATTTCATGTGGGAGATACCAGGTCTTGACACGTTCGGAGCGGTGGCTTGGCAACGACTGTTCAACACCAGCATCGCCAACGTGTTGCAAAGTTTGATTGGTGCACCAATCGAGGTGGATGGAGATGATCTGATCGTGCACAAGGAGTTCACACATGGTGGTATCATTCAACCCAAAGGCAAATGCAGCGTGAGCATCACACATGTAAAAGATGGAGCCGCGTTGGGTCACACCGGGATCAACATCACTGCTGGTGATGAAGCACCCAGCTTCGCGTACAGCACCAACCTGACAGATGATCAGGTCAAAGCATTTCAAGACACTGTCGTGGAGATGTTTTATGCCATGAACGACGACATGTTTCTGGCAACTACCAAGATCATCAGCAAGTAGATGTTCGAGCATCTGAATGACATCATGTTTCACAAACGTGGTGATCAATTGAACAATGTGGATCACGAGACAGATTACAACATGTACATGATCAACAGATGGATCAGCATGTACTCACCAGACACGTGTCATGTGATAAACTCTACAACAAACTGGTTGCACCCGGTGTTTGAAACCAAACAACAACATTATAATTTTTTATGCAAGGTGTTACCAACATACAGAAAGAAATTTATCAATTATATTAAAAAGCATAAACCGGAACAATCTGAGTCAGATGAACCGGACAACATCGAGTTGATGAGTCGCGCAGTTGAACTATCTCAAAAGGAGATTAAATATTTGTTACAACAACGACATGAGCGCCAACATCGATCAAATCACACCAACTGAAAGTCTAATGGATCTGTCTCGCTACACCAGTAGCGAGTTCACAATACCAGATCATCAAATCGAACAATTGTTTGATGACGTGATACTGGCTGAGTATGTGGACGTGTCACCGGATGGTAACGCCATAAAACGAGGCGGTATATTCATACCTCTAAACACTGCTCCCCGTGCATGGAGAGTTGCTCAAGTGCTACTGGTAGGTGACAAATGCACCAGTGTCAAACCAGGTGACCGTATAGTTTTTCCAGGTGACATGGGCATACCAATCACCAAATTGCAATACACTTCAATCGATGGTGCACCTGCACAGGTGGCCAATGGTGTGTTTCTCAACGAGGAACGAGTATTCGGGGTGGCTGCTCCAACAACTGATGAAAGTAGCACTACCGACACTCAAGGGACTGCTTGACTCGAACGTCCTGGAAATCAAGTTCACCAGGAGAAGACCCAAACCAAACACACCACCAACACGCAGAATGCTGTGCACCAACAGCCGAGAGCTGTTGCAAAGTGAACCCGGTAGAAAAGCTTTGAGGTTTGAACAAACCTGGAGACCACCAAAATACAACCCGGCAGGAAAAAATCTGGTGCTTGCATGGGACATATTCAAACAAGACTACCGCATGATCAATTGTGACAATGTGGTGGTGGTGAGTCAAATACCGGCCGATGAAGAGTTCTGGAATTACTTCAACAACACGTTGCGCAAGATGAGTGCGGAACAGAAAATGACATTTTTTAACTTGTAATGAAACAAATAATCGAACAAATGCTGTCAAACATGTTGCAACGTGACGTGCACCTCACCTGCAACTGCAAAAACATAAAACAAGGCAAACTGATCAACTACGCGTTGAATGACTACGTGATATCACTGACCATCAAAAACAGCAAGGATCAGTTAAAAAATTATGACGTGTATTACCCGTACGAGGTGACTGCAGAAGATCGCACCGTGACATTCGATTACACTCTAGATACATTGACCGCTGGCCAGTCTGCATTGCAGCAATCGATTCTCTCCCACAGCACCAATATCAAGAATCACAAGCTGTTTGACTCGCGTCTGGTTTTTAATTATTAGCAGATTTACTGCTCCAGGTTGCAGAGTCGTTGTTACACAATGCACCTATGATATGATCGTAGGAACATTGATGTACTGATTACAGTTCCAGTGTGGCTGTTATCGCTGTACAGAGTGAACACTCTTTCGAGATTTTGACTTTATGAAGAATCCTGACCTATAAACTTCGGTTGTTGAAACCGTCAAAATATGCCGCTGTGGCGCAGTTCGGTGCGATGCGAGTTTTACGTCGCCGTTTTTGGTTCGTCACTCAACGAATGGGTTTAATTTAGCTTGATCCGTTCCAGCAGTTCTCTCTGCCGAGTCATTCCCGTCGATAAGTTGACCAACACTCACGCTCGTGTACCGAAAACGCGGACGGGTGATGCGTAGCGTTGTCTCACACTCGTGCATCTATAACAATTATACGACTTTATTAGAGAAGTCAACTGTCAAATATATAAATAATGTTACTATGGCAGTAAAAATTGGAACAACAACAGGTACAGCAGGTGCTGGCACAATCACTTTAACACAAGATGCGGATGAAGACACAGCATTCTCTGAAGAGTATGGAGTTGGTAATTATGCTGACAACATGAAAATAGCTATTGATGATAATGATACCATTTACACAGTAACTGACAACGACTCTGGTACGCTTAGCATCACTCCAGTGTTGTCAGATGATGTCGCAGCTGATACTGATGTGTTTAAAGTTTATGAAGGTGCCCATGGTACGGTAAGTGAACACCTTCGCAAGCGTTTGTTAGGCTACATCTAATATACACAACATTATGCTTGTCAATTGATAAGTAATAATGTGAAGAAGCGACCTTTTTATTTTGAGATCAAGGATGTGCTGGTTCAGTTCATCTCTGCATTTGATGATGTGGTGATATCTCGATACAACCGGCAAAGACAATCACAAGGTGATGTGCCTGTCAGGTATGTGTATGCACCTAAGCAACGTGTTGTGCATGATCTGGTGAACAAGGCTCGACACATCACACTACCTGCAATCGCGGTGAGCATCAAGTCTATACAGTATGATAAAAACCGTACATTCAACAAGATAGCAGGTTCATACCACACACGAAAGGATGTGTTTCAAGGTCATGAAATGAGCACCGTTACAGATCACCTGGCTCAACCTATTCCGATAAACATTGATGTGAACATGTCTGTATTGACAAAATACCAAACAGACATGGATCAAATTTTAAGTAATTTTGTACCGTATAATTATCCTTACATTGTGATATCATGGAAAACACCATCTGAATTGCTACAGGACCAGCAAGAGATACGAACAGAAATCGAATGGTCTGGTAGTTTGAATATGGATTATCCAGCAGAATTAACAAGCGGAGATCCGTATAGAGTGTCTACGGACACCGGGTTCACTATAAAAGCGTGGCTGTTCAGACATAAAGATGATCCAACTGGTAATATTTTTACAGTCAACAGTTATTTCAC
>MDTC01079869.1_pt1 | contig 15779 bp, 8 predicted proteins | sample 811181 | NCBI WGS metagenome assembly MDTC01 (sample SAMN05326644, study PRJNA326480) | marine metagenome | isolation source: seawater | place: Pacific Ocean: North | collected 2011
GATACGAGCTGCGGCCTGGACTTCCTCAGAATCTCCCTGAGGTTGCGTCTCGAGCCCAAACAAGTCAGCGTTCTCACCTATCCAGGCTTCAACTTCATCAACGGTCGTAACCGATTCGGGGATGAACTTGCTGATACGCGCATCCACGCCTTTTTCGGTCAGTACGCCCTCTACGACACTCTTCCGGCTGGCAGAAGAAAACTCGTCCACTTGCTTGCGGAGTTGATCTACTTCCTTTTGCTTAGCCTTGTATGCCTTGCGGAGCTGTCGAACAACGTCAGTACCCGAATCGTCATCCAGGTTGTCGATGTCGAACTCGTCGTTTTCGGACATTGGTGTTCTCCCTATCTCTTCTATGTGAATCGCCAGCCGCAGAAAACACTTGGGGGAGTGCCTAATGGCTCTGACTACCGGACTGTTTCTCGCCAGGGGCCGGTCGGTCCTGGTCGGCGTGGAGGCGGTGGGATTCGAACCCACGTTCCTCACGTTGCCCTCTTGGGGATTTTCGTGAGGTCTTACCTATTCGCCCCCGCGGTCTTACCCGCGATTAGTGTCAAGCGAGGAGCTAGTGATCCCAGATCGACCACTAAAGCGCGCTCGCTCCCGAGACTGCAAGCCTCGAATCTTCTTTGTTGCGTCAGGATCGTTAACAAACTGCGCGCTCACGACTTCATCGTCCGTTAGTTCGCTACCCTCGATGTTCGACAGACGGGAAGTAGCGTCACGAATCACAGCTGCCTTACCGAACTCTGACGTAAACGCTCCCACGTTCACATCTTCATCACCAGAAAGGGAAGCGACGCTCTCAGCAGTGGCCTTGTCAATATCAAGTGTTGCTCGAGCTGCCGTTGCGCCCAGCAAGGTCGCGTTACTGATCTGGTTGATCTTGTTTTGCGTGCGCACAGGGTCAAGGACGTACTCAGTGAGAGTGGCTGCGTCGAGGCCGTAATACTCCTCGAGAGCAGAAGCGACCTCAGGGCTCGTATCTTGGACCACTCGAGCAGCGTCGGTGACTCGAGCGCGAACCTCATTCACGCTGACGGAGTAGTCGGTCACGAGCTCCGCGATAGCGTCGAATTGGGTTTGCGTACCGTCTGGCCCAAGGAAGTCCCGCATACCAGCTTCACGGAACACTCCGCGGTAGTCCCGCTCCAAGCCCAGATACTCAGCCTCGTCGCGAATGTCCGTGATTCCTTGCGCCCGCAAATCCACTAAGCCCTTAAATCGAGTCTTGTACTGTTCCGTTTCCGTGACCTTGCTAAGAATGACCTCAGTGTTGTTTCCGTACTTCACGATTAATTGGTCGATCTGGTCAATCAGACCTTCCATGCCGCCCCAGCCACCAAACGTGGTGCGCAGGATCGCTCGAGCCTCCTCGTCCAGCTTCTTCTTCTCATTAGCGGCACGGATATTTTCTTGCGCTTGAGCTATCTCCGCAGCTGTTGGCTGCCGAGGCGCAGGCGTCCTGTCTTGTGGAGTCTGTGGGGGGGTGTAGTTGTTTATTTGAGATTGAATCCCGCTAACAACATTCTGAATATGCTGAACGGAACCGACAGACGCTAAACCTCGAGAAGCAAGATACTGCTGGTATTGCAGCATGTTCTGGTGATTGCGTAGGTTCTCATCATAAGGAGTAGCCACTCAGATCACCCAAATCCAAACATTTTGCCGACACTGCTCACTGTCCGTGCGTACGTTTGTTGCGCGTCAAGGCTCCCTTGCCACTCGTCAAGGCCACGTATGTACTCCTCTGCCTCATACAAAGGTCGAATACGCATCTGACCGTTCGCGTCCTGGTACTGCATCATCTGTTTCAAGATCGGATCACTCATGCCGAGCGAGCCATTGGTGCGCCCGAGCATCCGTTCCGCGACGCCGCGGTAAGGAGCCGACAAGTCGTAAATGTCGTACCCGTTCTGGATTTGCTCAGCCCACGACGGGTACGCACCCACCATGTATTGCGAGCGCAGTTGAGTCTTGACTTCATCGAGTGTCATGTTTTGGAAAGAGACGTTACTCAGCAGACTGTCAGCGTCAGCCTGCGAAATCTCTAAACCGTTCCTACGGCTCCACGCGGAAAGCTCCGACGCGGCTGCACCCAAGCTGCCAGTAAAACCAAGGTTGTCCTCGCTGGCCGAGAGCTGCTCATTAACCTGAGCTTGCAGAGCAGTCTCGATATCGAGGCTGCCCCAATTCTCACGGTAAGCCTGATCCGATAACGCAACAAGCGTTTCCTCTGCCAGATCAACTCCGACTTGAGCAGCCCGAGACTCAATGGCAAGACGCTTATCACCAATCTGTGCCTCGACCTCACCCGCCATAGTCGGGTCAGCAAGGTTAGTTGCTGCGGCCTGTTCTGAAAGTTGCAAGCTTGACCAGAACTCGTTTTCCCGCAAGGCGCGGTTCCAGAAGTCCTGTGCGTCAGCAGCAGACTCGAAAGCGTTGGGGTTGTTCTTGTTCAGCCGCTTCTTGTATTGCTTGGCTTTCTCGAGAAGAAAACCCGACGGGTCGTTCTGAGCCAGCTGAAAAATAGCAACATACTCGCTCTTAAGTCGCTGACGATCAGATGACTCCATACTTGCATCGCTTGGATCTGCGCTCACAGGTTCGCCTTCGTCCTCTGTTCACGAATGAAATCGCGCGTGTAGTCGAGGGAAGCCGTATCCATCTGGTACTTCTTCCACTCTGGGTTCTCGCGCAGCACCTCCGCTAGTACCTCTTCACGCTCAGAGTTAGTGATGCCAGTCTCAGTGCGCGTCGTACTGCCACTCGAGCGTGAAATAGTTGGGGACTCGCCCTCCTCTTCACGCACCCGCTTAAGCAGCTTGTCAAACTCTTTCTCTGTAATCCGGCGACCAATCATTTCCTCCGCAAGACCGTTAGCGAGAAGCCGCACATCAGCCTCGTTCGCTTCCGTGTACGAGTACCGAGTGCCACCGCCACCAGAGCCGCCGCCACCGAAACCTGGCATCATCCGGAACTTCCGGCCTTGGTCAAGTGCGCCCATGATGGAGCCGCCGTCTTCGGCAACGTCATCGACCATGCGATTAAACGCGGCATCTATGGATGTGTAGCTCTCGATCTTGACGCCGAAATAGCCCTCGATACCCGCGACAAGGTTGGCGTACTCCGGATTGTTCTCCACCCCGCCGCCCTTAGCGCGAACCTCGTTAATGTAGTTCTTGGCCTCATCAATGGATTTTGTTTCGCGGTTAGTCATCAAGCCACCGCCGCCCAAGCGGTCAAGGCGGTCGTAAAACTGCTCGCTCTGGTCAAAGATGACACGCTGCGGGCCAGGTTTCCGTTCCGTTCGCGTGAACTCCTCACCCTCGTCGTCCACCATCGTCACTTCACGAACTTCGGTGCTCGAGAGGCCGTCCTTGCTTAACTCCGTTTTGTAAGGGCCGTAAGTGCGGTCAACAACCCTGCTACCACCCTCATCGCCTGTAACTTCGTCGTCATCCATGAGCTCCAAGGAGGCCCCGTTGACGCAAACAACCCCACCGCTGCTGTCCATCTTGAGCAAGTTGCTTTCACCTTTTGCGGCTAGCCGTTCCTCCATATCAAGTGCTGCAATTTTGTTTTCCCCGCAATACCAAGACTTAGCCATTAAGCAGCCCCTTCCACGCTATCGAGCTTCGTCATCTTGAGCCTCGCTATGACTGCACCGATGTAATGCCTAACTTCCGGATTTTGAGGATTGTTGTACGCCTTCACGTTCGCCCAAAAATCCCGTTCAGCCTTAGCCCGCTCACGCTCGTCCTTGTTAGTTGTTCCAGGGTTAGCGAGACGCCTCGCGTCCCACAGCTCCCACTGCTGGTTCACGAAAGCAATACGTTGAGCAACAGGGCGGTCGCCATAAGTGCCGTCGTTAGATTCCTTATCCAGCTCAACGAGCAGCCTGTTCATCGCCTCGTACGACTCCTGGGCCGACCCCTGCCGCATCGTCATATTTTTCGTTGCCATAGACCCGTACTCACGTTCCAGGTTGTCCTTCTCGAGTTCGGTTCGTTTGTCAGCGAACTTGAGCTGATCGAAATAGCCTGGATCGAGCTCGTTTAAGTTTTGCCGGTATTCAGTGTCTCGCTGAATCTCACGACCGATCAGGTAGTCGTACTCAGACCTAGCCAGCTGGTCGATGTACAGCTCCTCTTCCTTCTTCACCTTGATTCGGTCAATAAAGCGCATCTGCTTCCACATGGCTGAGGAGAACTCAATGCGGTCTGATCGAGGTGTAAAGAACGAGTACGCACCCCTGTAAGCGTCGTTGTCGAGCCACTTCTTATTCTCTGGCTCCCGCGACCACTCCATAGCCGCCACGGACGGTTGCACCATCGCCGCCTCCGAGGTCGGCCCACCCACCGTAGAGAACGTCGATACGCGGTACGGGGACAGGTTGTAGCTCCCCGTCACGTAAGGGCTGTCCTTCAAGTCGTCCAGCAGGAAACCCATCCAGTTATCCATCGCGTAATCCTGCGGAGACAGGTACGTGTCACCACGCGACTCAGCGACAGTTTTCAAAAACTCATCAGACAAGCCCATGACGGCTTCCCTGTGGATGTTCTCGTACGCGGCAAGATTCTCGATACCCAGCTGCTTACCGAACTGGCTCGTGTCATCAACGCGCAGTTGCGGGGGAGGAGCAGAGAAAACCCGCATAACGTCTTTGGCTCTGAGCCCAGCTATCGTTAACGCATTTGCGTACTGCTCCTGCTCAGTCCCCTTCAAGTCCTCGTAGCTCGTGAACTCACGTTCAGTAACGGAACCGTCAGGGTTCCTCACTGTCAAGGTGTCCAGCTCGCCTCGAGAGTGCATCCAAGCTAGTGTTTGCAGATACATCGTAACTTGCGCGCTTTCGCGCTCCTCTTGATTAAGAAGGTTCGATAATGTCTTTGCGTGAGCAGGTAACCCTGCGTTCACTGCATCAATGAACCACTGACCCGTAGGCTCGTAGTACGGGCCAAGAGCGAGCTGACGTATGCCAGGGAACTTGTCACCAAGATCCCCCAACTCGAACACGATAGATGTGAACCCAGCAGAAATCCCTGTAAGTCCAGGGACAAGGTTGTTCTCGAAATCCAGGGACGGGCTCGATGCGAGTGCCTTGCCGGTGATCGAGTAAGGCATATCCTCGTTCCACATGCCTAGGTCTTGGCTCATTAAGACACTTAGGGTGCGCAGTAAAACCTGATTGCCAGGTAGCGCGAAATAGTCGGCCCCGAACTGATCCTTGAAAACAAAACCGTTGTCCTGCGCGATCCCGTAAATCAATGCTCCCTTAGCGATAGCTTCGGGGTTCTGCACCGCGAGCCGCCGAATACGCCGCCAAAAATCCTCAGTAGCGCGGTAGTAGCGGGAAACGTTACGGGACTTCCATGCGACGTTTGTGCGAACAGCCGGATTGTCCAAGTACGCGAAAGAAGCCTCGTAAGCCTGCTCCGTGATCGTTTGGGTACTGAGTACCTCGACGGCTTCGTCAATGGCTTCCCGATTGACTCCTGGGCTTCTACTTTCGATTTCGTCTGCGAGAGTGGCTCGCTGCTTCGCGGTGTTGCGATGGATGCGCAGGACGTTCGCCCAAAAAATCGGCCCTTTAGACAAGCGTGCGTTTTGCCGGTTCATCCAACGCCACGAGTGGTTAATCAAGCCTCCCGTGTCCGTGGCGACAGGAATAAGCGGATCTACCTGTTCAGGAACAAGCAGAGCTGGCGGTAAATCGTCATTCGGGATGCGAGCGAGGTCGCTGGCCGTTACGCGATCCTTTAATATGATTCCTTCGCCGTCGAGTTGCTTCTGAGCTGGCCTGTACCAACCCAAGTATTTCCCTTCGGGGCTAAAAAACTTCTGCAACAGCTCCGCGTTAATGCTCCCGTCTTTCCGCTGGAACAGTGAGAGCACTGACTCGAAATAGTCGGAAGAAAAACGGTCTACATCTTCGGGACGCTGCAAGTTAGAGAACCGCTGTGACCAAGCATCATTTTCGTCCATCGACGCGATCAGGGTGCGAATCTGTTGCTTCGCCTCAACGACAGTCATCTCGCCGCGGTAGACTAAGTGAAGAAGCTGCACTGACAGCTCACCGACCGGCCCATCGCCATTCATCACCCAATTCAGCTGGTGATGCCAATGCTCGTTCAGTCGCGCCGTTACCTCAGTCGCCGTGGTGTATCCACGATCAACTCCGATAGCCGAGCCACGGACGGGGGGAGGCTTACTGCCTGCGTAACCAACACCAGGGGGAAGTTCCTCCGCGACACCGATCATCTCATCCATGTACCCAGGGAGGTCACTGCTGTTCATGAACCGTCCCGCGCCAGTGACGCCCTCGAGTAGTGCCCGCTCCGCATCTCCGGTAGCTACCCGAGCGATCAGCTTCTTCTCTTGGATCGTCAATGGGACGGGGCCGATCTTCTGCGCAACAAGAGCCCTCAGGAACAACTCGTAGAACGGCTCAGAGTCGCCGTCAACAAGAAAGTTTATGGCGGTGCGCCATTCCTCATTACTTATGAAATCTTCCTGACGAACCTTGCCCTTAGCTGGCCCTCTACCTCTAATGCCGACGCGAGGAACCATCGCAGGCGCGATCACATGCCTAAGTATTTGACCCCCGAGGCCGTTCAGGTCGGCCCAATCGTCAATTACGTCCGGAAGGTTACGCCCGTCACCCTTCACTACCTGCCAGCCAAACGTGCGGCTAGATTCGAGCCAACGGTTAATGAAACCCACGTTCTGCTTGTAAATAAACTGTGTTTCACCTTTTTTGCTTCCGCGACCCTTAGTGACGTAAACGTCAGGCTTTAACCTGCCCAGAGTTGTGGTTACCTGGCGGCCACTAACCCAATCGAATGGTCGCCCTCCCGTCAGGAAGAAGAACAGGTTTTCCTCAATCGCGTTGCGTTGACCGAAACGGTAACCAGCGAGCGTCCCCCACGACCAACCATCAGTCGCTCGTTGCAAGCCATAGCCGCCCCGATGCAGCAGGCCGATGTACCCACCTATGTCGTTTCTGTACGTCTCAAAATCAGAAATCGTCGGCACAACAATTTGGTCTGCGGTCTGATCAAAATGCAACGCGCTAGGTACTCGAGCACCCGTTTCTGGGTTAACGGAGTCACCCAGGTTGCGTGCTACGTCATCGGACGGCTTCGGCGGGTCTGTCGGTTTAAGTGCTGGTGTCTTAGGAACAAGCTCCTGCCTCGACCCGAGAACAACGGTTGACAAGTAATCGTCAATAGCGTCATCGAGCTCGCCGTCCTTAAGCTGCTGCCGCGCTATTTTACGTTGTTCATAAATCCATTCGTCGCGGTCATCGACGGCCTGCTCTTTCCGGCCCTTTCGACCACCTTTAGCCCAAGGAACCTGGATGCGCAAGTACTGGCTCTTGCGTGAGGGCTTCTTCCTGTGCTGCTTCCACGCCGCCTCGATTTCTTCCGGCGTCATATCGTCAATGTTGATCTGCTCTTTATCGACAGTCTTGACCCTGCGACCGCCTCGAGAAGCGGTAAGTACGCCGAGCCCCTCAATGTATTCCGTAGGTATTGCCGCATTCCCAGGTAGTAAGTCGCCCGCCATATTTACCCGCGGGGCGGGTGACACCCCCCACAAGCCCATCGCGTTTTCGACCAAGTAATTGTCGCCAAGACCCGTGTAAAGCCATGCGTGTACGTACTCCACGCCCCAATAATCAATCATGCGACGCAGATCAGCCTGTGAAATAGTCCCGTCAGCAATAAACTTCTGGTCAGCAGTCCTGCTAAGTCCGGCAGTCATCTCCGAAGGCAGGCTGGGTTCGATGGTGTAAACGTCACCAACGAGCGTCGGTTGGTCGTACCACGTTAGGTACGAGTCATCAACGGAATCGTCCAGCACTCCAAAGTAGTGGTCAAGGATCTTCTCAACTTGATCGTCGTCCATCAGCATTACGGCCCGCCACGCCTCGACAGCTCGAGTCATTTCCTCCCACGCGGCCTCATGCTGCGGGTGACTCGCATCCATGAGGACTTCCTCGCCACCAACGTCGCGGATAGCGTCATCCTCCGCGTCGGATCTTGTAGGTGGCTTGACGGTGACGGTTACCGTGTCAAATGCCTCATCAATTTGAGCCTGTTCGTCCTTTGAGCGAGAAAGCGGCTGCCCAACGGGAAGCGTGTCATCCTCAGGGGTTGGCTGTCGAGTAGCAGCAGCTCGCGCAGCGGCTTCTCGAGCTGCACGCTCCTGGTCGGCAACAAACAGCTTCGCGGAGGGCAGCCCCTCGCCACCCGAAATCTCAATACCGTAAGCGTCCTTACCTGCCCGCCCCTTTCCGGCAGCACCAGCAAGACCGTCCACGATGTTGGTTGATTCAAGACGAGTTATGGGGAGTCCACGGGAGCGACCAGCCGCCTGAACAAGACCGATCATTAGCAAGCGTCGAGAACCGACGTTGCCTTGCGCCCAGGCGTTACGGATTTGTGCGGCCATGTGGCGCGGAAGAAACTGCCGCGCGTAGTTGTACATCGCGCCAGCATCATTAACGTTGTTCAGGTTGAACTTGCGGTTCGTGTCGATGCGGCTCGCAGCCCGCCCCAGGTTGTCCCACACCGCGGAAGGTCGGCCAACGTTAGTGCCTGAAAATGGAATCAAGTTTCGGGTTAGTTCATCAGCCTGCGCAGCTACCGACGAGTCGGTAACTGCCGCGGCGTCACCACCGAGTCCTTCTGACTTGTACACCCGAACGTCATCACCGAGAGCGATACCGTTCTCTGCCAGGTCTTTAGAAAACTGTATGGGGTCAGATGTGTCGGCGTACTTGGCAAGTATCTGCGCCTGCTTCGATACTGGAAGAAACCGCACGCCAACAGCGTTAGCGACTTTCGCTCGCAGATCCGCGAGAAGAGTCCTCTTCGGTGCTTGCGGCCTGCGAGAAGCTCGAAAACTAGCCTTGTTCGTGCGGGCAATCGCCTGATCGAACGACTCCACGCCAAGATCATCCAAAACAAGTTCGAGTATTTGAGGTATCTCAGCAGCAGTAACGCCAGCAGCATCAGCTTCATTAAGGTAGTGCTGAACCGTGTCTAGGTAGTCGTCGTTCATGTTGTCAGCGAACTCGACAAGACCCTCGACCGTGAGCCGACCATCCGTGCGCGGAGCCTCCCGAGCTACCGCCTCGATAATCTCGTCGCTCCAATAAACGCCGTGCTGTCGAGCCAGTCGCCTGCGAGCTTCCGCTACACCGGCAGTGTCACCGCTCGCACGCAAGTCACCGACACGATTCAAGTCATCAACAAGTGCCTGAAAAGCGCGTTGCGTCTTATTCGTCGGATGCCAAGCGCGGCTCTTCAACGCCAGCGAGCCGACACCGCCTTTCGCGCCAGGAGCTAGTTTCGCAAGCGCGTAGCGCGTAGCAGTGATAGCCCGCAGTGGGGGAGTCCCAAGGATCAGCGGGTCAATAATGATTTCACTAAGGAAGCCAAGAACGGCAGACGATTGAGCTAGAAGTTTCGAGTCGTTTATTTCCGCATATTCGCTAGTAGCGGGGGAGGGGCCGAACGGGTTAAGGAACCGTCCCGTGTTACCCATCCATGCACTAACCACTTGAGCCATGAGCTGCGAGTAGCGAGGATCACCCGACGCACTCTCGACAATGTTCGAGAGAATGATGCGCGACTCAACATCATCGCCGTACTTCTCGTACAAGTCGCGGATAACTTCTTCACCCGATCCGTCCCTGCGCACGTAGGATTGGTGCAGGGTTCGTGCGATATCAACCTCGTAAGCCGTAAAGTCAGTTTTCGCTACAAGATCCTCGAGGTACGTTTCGTTGTATTTTGTTTCAGTAACCAGCGGCCTGTTTCCGACGATGCTTCCATCCCCGACAGCCAAATCATCAGTCCCAAAAACCTCGCGGCCCGTTAACGCGACAGCGCGAACCGTTTGCTGGATGGGGTTAGTGACGTTATCGAGGTACTTCTGCAATATTGGAACTAGACGAGCACCGACGCTCTCAGCGAAAGTGTTAATGATGGTCGGGTCAACCGCCGCATCCATCAACTGCTTTGCAATACCGTCGTCCTCAACCTTTATCTGGACAGCGGCCTGGAATAGCGCGGCGAGCTCAACGTCAACCTCAGGGTCGCCCGTAAAGAAGTCTGCCGCGAACGTCCTGGCTACGTTGTCAGCTGCAATCGGCTTGTCAGCCAGGTTCAGCTTGACGATCCGGTCAGCCGCAAGGTTGACGCGCTCCCAATTAATCAGATTCTCAACGTCTTTTGCCGCGATTGGGGCTCCGTGCTTTCGGGCCAACGCAGCAGCCAACATCACCTGATTGGAGTGGTCAGTGTCGCCAAGGCTCAATCTGCTACGCCCGTACACCGGCTTACCGAGACTGTTTTGCTCCCGCTCGAGCAGCTCTAGCTTCGCCTCATACAAGCTCGACTGGCTCGTTGGCACGAACGTCGAGACAGGAACGTTAGTCGTAGCGAAAGCGTTAGATGCGGCTATGCCCTCATATTCGCCCGTAGCCATGCGCCGCTGCGCACCCTTAATCTCGCGGCGAGTGTCAGTAATGTCTTGCTCACGAAACTCGACCGGATCATCGGTGCGGAAATCCTGATTAGGCACGAGGTTCGTCGTGCCCGTGGCTTTCAGGTACTCGTCAATATCAGGCCAAGGGTTACGCGAGTTAGGTTCATTCCGCTGTTCCCGTTGACGCTGAATATCGCGCTCCATGCGATCAGCAGTCGCCATTACATCCCTCTGATTTGCAACATCTGTGCGAGCTTGTACATGCGCTCATCACCAAGAGAATCCGCAAGCATCATGAAAGAATCAGATTGCTTAAAACCCCTGGTCGAGCGAGTCGGGCCGTCACCTGGGCCAAACGGCAAACCAGCAGTGACCGGCTCGTTAGGGCGTTCCGTTTGAGAAAACAGGGGAGTGGGTGGCTTCCGAGCGGCCCCAGAGGAACCGCGATTCGCTTGTGGCATATCGCTCGCCCCTGGGGTCGCTCGTAGTGGCGCGCTTGACTGGATCTCGTTGTAGTCGGCGTTTTCCCCGTAGGGCAGTCCCGTCATCTCCTGCGTCATCTGCGCCGGTCCACCGTCAGTCCTGCGTGATAAGCGGCCTGGGGCTGACACGGGTGCGGGTTTGGCTGGCTTTTGATAACCACCTCTAGGCATCCGGATTCCCCTCCCACCCATCTTGAATAAATCGGACTATGCGGGGGTCTAGTTCCTTGACCTCTTCACCCTCTTCATCTTCCAAAGGTGAATGGTCAATCAGGTCAAACTCATCCATCGTGTTCAACGCTTCGGTAAACATGAAAGTTGTGCGCCGAGCTAAGTCGTCGGCAATATCAGGGTTGTAGCTGGCGTTCGAGGCGACCATCGAAACGGCAATCCAGTCGCCCATACGGATGCCAGCGATGATTTCTCTAGCCATGCGCCCTCCTAAGCCGGAATCCGACGGGAAACACCCGCCGTCAAGTTGGGTTCACCCCTGCTACCAAGCGAGGCGAGTAGGACGTTCAAGTCTGGGCGGCCCCCTGGCCCCATACCTTGCTGACCAGGCGCGACACCGCGCATCGTCCCGTCAGGGTTCAGCCCGTCACCACCAAGAGGACCGGCAGCACCGCCAGCAGCCTGCGCCTCCATCATCGCTTGCTCTTCCGGTGATGGTTCCTCAGGCTCGAAAGCTTCCCTCACGACTTCCTCGATGGGTTTGCCGCGCTCCCTACCTTCAATAATCTCCGCGACAACGCTCAATACGGTTCCTGGGTCTTGACCTTGCTGCGCAAGCGCGGGAATGGATTGCGCGTACCCAGCGACAGCGTTCTTGAGGGCGTCCCGCATCTCCTCGATATCAACGATCTGCTCCTCCTCAGTCGCGTCCAGGGAGAACGGCATCTGCCGACGCAGGAAGTCACGAGAAATCAGCTTGTCGCCGCGTGCTTGCAGGCCGAATACGAGAGCACGATTCGGGTCAAGCCCCGCGAGCAGCCCGTACTCAACATCAACCGTGTAATCGCCTTTAATATCTTTCGCGGGCTTGTACTTAATCTCGTACGGGGTTCCATCATTATTTCCGCGCATGGTGCGTTCGATGTTGGGCCACAGATTCTCGTCCAGGCGCAACGACTTAGCGATCAAGTTCTCAAACGTGCGAGAAAACATCGCTTGACCCGTGCGGATCTGCGAGTCAAAGCCACCCATCAGGGCTTGCACACCACGGCCCGTGACGATAGATCCGTCAACGTTGCCCGTTCGGGCCTCCGGATAACGGGAGCCAGCGCGCAGCTCACCATCAAGCATCCCTTGTTCCGCGAAAGCACTCGACGGAACCTCAAGAGGAATCCTGCGTACAGCTGCCGCGTTAGAGGTACGCAGCACAGCATCCGGCCCCAACGCGAGCTCCTGAGCGTCAGGCGGCAACACGAGTGGGGCTTGCACAGACTTCTGTGCCGCCTCGAGAGCGAGCATCGCCATGCGGGACTTAGCAACCTGCACGCCGATCACATCATCAAACTGGCCGCGAGGCTCCCCATCAAGGCTAGGCCGCATCGTCCACTCAACGAGACACTCACCCGTAGGGTTCGCTCCCATTTCGAGAACGAAACCCTCATAGTCCGGAAGGAACAGCACGTTCCTACTCGCGCTGTGATAACGAACCACCGTGCATGGGAGGTTCATCTCGTCACGCTGGTACGAGCTGTAACCAGGCTTCCGGAAAACCTGCGCGGTTTCCGGATACTGCGCCATGAGGTCAGCCTTCGTCATCTGCAAAGTGAAGTACGCCTCGATGCAGTGACCCCAACGATCAAACACGGGGTAGGCCCCCAGCGGTTCCATGAACGTGATCCGCGGTAACTGCGATTCCGCGTCAATCTCCACAATGCTAGGGACGCTGCCGTAACTGAAATACGCCTGCGCAGCCTGATACATCTGACGCGACAAGTCCGAGTGCTCAACGTACCCGCGCACAATCAGTGACCGCTTCTCAGCGAACTTCCGAGCCGTGTCCGACACCGACTTGCTCGACGCGCAGTTAAACGTCGGCATGGGAGCGAGCACCTCAGACAAGTCATGCGCCGCAACGTCAATCATGTTCGCCACGATCCCCGTAGACAACGGGCCGGTCGGGAACATATCGGGGTAGACCTCGTTCATGCGCCCCTGACGAACCATCCGGATCATGCTCATGCGGGCGTCACGATTCGCAAAACGAGTCTTAGCCGCCTCGTATCGCTTCCGCAGATCCTTCTCGTAATCCATTTACGCTCCTACCGGCTTCCATAGATGATGCGCTTGAGCGTCAAGCAAAGAAACAGTGCGCTGCTGGCGCAAATCCCACGGCGTAGAAAAAACGTTATTCATGTGCGACCGACCAATCGTGTGAACCACGCGGTCACGGCACGCCAGCTCCGCGAACCACAACGCCATAACAGTGTCCGTTTTTTGACTCTTCGGAGCGTCAGGAGCCCACACCGCCAACTGCTCCATTAACGCCTTCACCGCCTCGCTCCCCACACTCGAGGGGAACTCCAATAGGCAGTTACCGTCCTCCCAGCCCGAAAACAAGCTCGTCATCGACGCCACACCGAAATCCGCGTCATGCTTATTCGATCCAGTGAAATGCGGCTGGATAACGCAACCCCTCGAGGCCGCGTAACGGTTCAACTCCGTATCGTGAACGAGGAAACCCTGGAAGCCGTTACGCTCAATACGAGCTTCCGCGAGATTGTACTGATCTATGAAGCCAGTAATCATCTCCCGCATCTGATCCGGAGTGATCCCAGCCTTATTGAAAACATCAACGACATACCGCTTCTGCGTCTGCACATCCATGCCAATAACGACACCAGCGGTGTAACCAGAAGTCGCAGGGTCCACGCCCAGAACGTGAATCAACCCGTCACTACCGCGACCCTCACGGACAGCGTTCACCCGCTTCGGAAGCAAACCCGTAAACCTCGACCCGTTCACCGCCGCAGCGAGCATCTCCGGAGAGAAAACAGCCGCCGAGTTCACTTGCTCCTGCTGATACACCATCGCCCACGTGCGCGGCTGAATACGGGAACGCTTCTTCCTCAACCGCGGCCCATCCCACTTCGGGAACAAACCATCATCACGAGGAACAGCCATATCGCCACGCGCGCCAGGTTCAGGCTCATGCGTCGCAGGCCACAACGTCACCCAATCCACAGGCTCATCGGCGTACTCCAACACCGCAGGCATCGCCAAGTACGACCACGGGGATGTTTCCTCCGGATACCTCGACGGTTCACGCAACGCCGCATACAAGTCCTGCCCAGCCAGCCGAGTACCCACCACCAAGAGACAACCACTCGACGTAATACGAGACGAAACCTCAGACTGAATCCAGTCAATCTGCTTCTCATACTCGTGCGCGTTCGTACCATCCACGCAGTCATCAAGGATCACCAGATCGGCGCGCGAACCGTACACGTGCCCTCGAACTCCCAGAGAAGCGACAGTGGGGTCTTTGCCCTCCATATCGCGCGCGTCACTCGACACGTAAATCATGTTCTGAGTCCACGACGCCGAGTTATTAGCGAAACCCCCCGTAGGGGCGAAACGCATTTGCAGCTTCGAGTACGACTGATGCGTCAAACGCGACTTCACAGCCAGCAAAAACTTGCTCGCCATAGCCTGCGTCTTACTGATAATCAAGATGCGCACGTTCGGGTCTTTACAAATCCGGTAAACCACAAAGTTCACGGTCAACGTCGTAGACTTGCCATGCTCAGGGGGCATGTTGCAGATCACCAGATCCGGCTCATTCCGCTCCCACACCATCGACGGGTGAACCCACGACGGGTCATTCCCGTCAATCAAGTCCACCACGTTCTGCATATGGGGGAACACCGGAGCATCCAGGTACTCCCTACTGAAATCAGCGAACGACGGGAAATCCTCACCAGAGCCACTCGCTCGAGCACCACGCACACGCTCCACCGACGCCCGAAACTCAGGATCGTTCCGCTTCCACGCCTCCCACGTTTTCAAGCTACGGTCAACGCTCAACATCGCGTTCGCCACAGTCTCGCCCTGACCAATCAACGTCAAAACGCGAGCCTTCAACGGAACCAAGTCAGCGTGCGTGCCCCGAGGCTTAACTTTCACCTTGCGTTGCGTAGCCAAAAACACTCCCAAACCCGTAGGGCACAGCTATCCCATCCAAAAAAGAACCAGTAGGGACGATGAAGGGAACTCTTATGAGGGAGTCAGAGAAGCTGACGACCGAAAACAAAAGGCGGCCCGATAGGGCCGCCACCAATAGGGCAACGGAGGCCGCTACGAGCCGACGTTGACCCCCCAACCTTCGCTCGCAAGGGCTCGCTCAGGTTTAAAGCCCCCCATACTTAGTACCTTGCCAAAACACCCAATCCGGCAACATCAAAGTCATATCGTTACCAAAAAGAGACAAACACTCCTACAAAACCGAAGTTGACCAACCCTAACTAACCTAGAAATAAAACAACATCACGTGACATAGGTGGGCGCGGGCGCAAAAAGGGGTCGGGTCGAGCGCACGCACGCGATCGCGCGCCCGCTGGGAGCTCGCCGCCCGCCGTGGACTTCCTCCGCTATCCCCCGCACCCCTACGCGACCCCCGCACCCCTGCAAGCCTGCCCGCCTACCAGCTGCAAAACGGGCTCGAGTCGCGGCCCTCGACCGATTGAGTGCAGGAACGGGGACAGACAACCGCGCCGAGCTAGTGGACGCCGCGGAGCTCGAGGAAGCACCGACGTCGGACGGGGTACAGCTCCGGAGCTCGACAGC
>MDTC01240103.1_pt1 | contig 15779 bp, 2 predicted proteins | sample 811181 | NCBI WGS metagenome assembly MDTC01 (sample SAMN05326644, study PRJNA326480) | marine metagenome | isolation source: seawater | place: Pacific Ocean: North | collected 2011
CCTCATATAATGCCAATATGGTATCTAATGAGGTATTCATTGATTCCGCCACTCTCAGGGAGAATGTGGTGTCTCTGGCGAAGAATATAGGTTATACCCCCAGATCTAGTAAATGTGCTAGAGCTAATATTTCTTTTTTTGTTGATACCTCAAATTATGATAATAAACCACAAACTATTACCTTAAACAAAGGTATTGTTTGTACAACAACATCCTTTAGTGGTGAGAATTATACATTTTCAATTATTAATGATATCACAGTTCCGGTGGTAAATGATATCGCATCATTTGACAATATTGATGTTTATCAAGGAACATATGTCACATCTGAATTTACATTTAACACATACGATCCTGATCAAAGATATATTCTAGATAATCAAAACATTGATGTCTCCACGATTAATGTAATATGGAAACCATCAAGTAGATCATCAGTTAAAAGACAATATCATAAGGCAGATTCATTGTTTGAAATTGATGGAGATTCGCCTGTTTATTGGGTTCAAGAAATAGCGGATGAAAGATATGAATTAATATTTGGGGATGGTATTTTTGGATCTGCTCTCATAGAACCTAACTTCATTCAGGTTACATATCTTGTTAACGACGGTGTTGCTGGAAATGGATTAGCAAGATTTAATTTCAATGGTAAACTTACCACCTCTAGAGATAATCTTGCGATAGAGTCAGGTATTTCTAGAATTACAGTTAATAATGAATCATTTGGTGGACAAGGAGTTGAAAGTATTGAGTCGATTAAAAAATATGCACCTCAAACATATGCTTCGCAAAACAGAGCGGTAACATCAACAGACTATGAATATATCATTCCTATGATATATCCAGAGACTGAATCGGTATCAGTGTTTGGAGGTGAAGAATTAAATCCACCACAATATGGAAAAGTATTTGCAAGCATCAAACCTATTAATGGTGCGTATCTTTCTAATCTTGTAAAGGATAATTTAAAGAGAGAGATAAAAAAATATTCAGTTGGCGGTGTTGACTTAGAAATTACAGATCTTAAGTTTCTTTATATCGAGTCATTAGTTAATGTTTACTATAATTCTAATGATGCTAACGAAGATCTCATAAGTTCAATTGTTAGTGATAATATTACAAGGTATTCGGATTCAACTGAACTCAATAAATTTGGTGCAAGATTTAAATATAGTAAGTTTTTGAGTGTTATTGATAATTCCAATTCTGCAATTACATCTAACATTACTACAATTCAAATGAGAAGAGATTTGAGAGCTTCTCTTAATTCCTTTGCTGAATATGAAATTTGTTTTGGTAATAGGTTCCATATTGTCAATCATGGACATGGAACTCATGGAGGTAAAATTGGATACAATATTAAATCCTCAGGATTCCAAGTAAGTGGTGTAGCAGGAACCGTTTATCTGATAGATCGAGCTGATCAATCTTTAGAGACAGGAACCATTGATTTAATTAGATTAAAATCTCCTACTGAACCAATTATAGTAAAAAGAAATATAGGAACGGTTGATTATATTAAAGGAGAAATAAAGTTAAATCCAATTAATATTATATCAACTAACATTAATAGAAGGTTCCCATTAATTGAAGTTTCAGCAGTTCCTTATTCAAATGATATCATCGGATTACAGGATCTTTATATTCAACTAGATACTAATAACGTAACAATTAATTCTATAAATGATAGGATTTCTTCTGGTTATGACATATCTGGATCTGACTATATTGTAACTTCTAGTTTCGCTAACGGAAGTTTAGTACGTGGAACAGTTGATTTGATGACATCAAATCAAGATGCACAAAATCAAAATGTAAGATCAACGACAACAGTAACTACAACTAGATCTACAACTGGAACCACGCAAACTTACACGTCACCAACTACAACAACTTCAACTCCTACTTATAACTACTAAGACGTAAGATGATATCAACCGATTTACAGCGAGTACAAATTCAGGACATTATTGAGTATCAGTTACCTGCATTTGTAAGGGACGACTTTCCACTTGTTGGTGAATTTTTAAAGCAGTATTATATTTCACAAGAATTTCCAACTTCTCCTGCTGATGTCATTCAAAATATTGATGAGTATGTAAAATTAGAAACTCTTCTTTCTGCAGAAGATGAAGCACGTCTTGATTTAGATATTGAATTTGATGACACTACAATTAATGCAACATTTAATTTGTATGAGGATTATTTTGGTACATATAAGTTTCCGGAAAGATATGGTTTAATAAAAATTGATGATGAGATAATATTATATACAACTAGAAGTAACTATCAATTTAAAGGTTGTGTACGTGGTTTTAGTGGGATAACCCAGTTTAATGATAGTGATCAAGAATTAAATTTTAGTTCATCTGAAGCAACATCTCATGTCCAGGGTGCTAAAATTATCAATCTTAGCAACCTTTTATTAAAAGAATTTTTAGTAAAATTAAAACAACAAATTTCACCTGGATTTGAAAGAAGAGAACTTGATTCTGAATTAAATCAAAGACTTTTTCTTTCACGATCTAGAGACTTTTATCAATCTAAAGGCACTGATGAGTCATTTAAAATTTTATTTGGTGCTCTATATGGAGAAAAAGCGGAAGTTATAAAACCAAAAGAGTTTCTGTTTAGGCCATCTGATGCTCAATATAGAAAAACAAGAGATTTAGTTGTTGAAGCGATTGTAGGTGATCCATCTTCTCTCAAAAATCAAACTCTATATCAAGATGCGTATCCTGAATATGGTATTGAAAGTTCATATGGCACTGTTGTTGATGTTCAGAGACTTCTAAGAGATGACAAGAACTACTATCAATTAAGTGTTGATTTTGATTATAGTAAAGATATTGATCTTACTGGAGGAACTGTTTTAGGAAATTTTGTTTCTCATCCTAAAACAAAAAATACCACAGTGGTTGCAAGTGGTTCATCAATAATCGATGTAGATTCTACAATAGGATTTCCAGATAAAGGGCAACTTATCATTGATGGACAAAGTGGTATATTAACATATAGATCAAAAACAATCAACCAATTTTTTGGAGTTGGTTTAGCTAACACAACTGTGTCTGGAACAACTGCAGACATTAGTGCTGGAACAGAATTCAATTTAAACGTTAATGCATACGGTTTTCAGGGGTATAATTCAATTTCCATTGCCTCCAGTGAAACTTCAACCGTAGGTATTGCAACTACAACAAAGATTGAGGTTAGAATTGGTAATGTTCTCTCAAACAATTTAATATATGATGATACTTCATATTTTACTACTAATGATAACATTAGAATTAAATCTTTAGGTATAACCACATATTCACCACTGAATATTAATTGGTTAACCAACGTTAGTCCAAAGTATGATGTTAAAGAAGTAACTTTAACCGATTCATCAAGTTTTACATATTCAATTGAAACTTTTGCTGCTAATAGTTTTACAGTTGGTGATAGTGTTACTGTTATACAATCAGATGGTGTAGGTAAATCTGGTTTAGTAATTGATATTTCAAATGCAAAGAAATTTTCTTTTTCAAGAGCAGGTGAATTAACAGGTAGCACATTCAGTGTAAGAAGAGATATTCTTAAACCCGAAGTAAATAAGGTTAATGATAAAAATTATTCTTATTTAAGTAAGTCATTTGCAAACATTCAAAACACATATGCAAAATACACTGGTGATGTTTTAGTAGCATCTCCATCTATTCCAAATTATTTTGATACCCCACTTAATTTTTATGATAAAAAAATTGAACTTGATGGAACTTACAGCGGAGAAGTATTTTCTTCAACTCAAGATCATGGATATTATACTGGTGATAAAATATACTATGAATCTTACAGATATACCGATAGTATTGGATTAACAGTAGAGAGTAGATTTCCAGAAATTGAACCAGGAGTTTTTTATGTAAAAAGAGTAAGCAGCACGCAATTTAAAATTGCGTCTAGTATTACTAACTTATACAATAATACTTTTGTCTCTGTATCTGGTATTGTTACAAGTAATTATTTTTGTGCTAGTGATTTCTTTGATAAGAGATTAGAACATCAGCAACTCTTTAGAGAATTTAAATCTCCAATAAATGATGGTGGAGATTATAATACACTTCCAGGTAAAACTGGTATGTTTGTAAACGGAGTTGAACTTCTTAATTACAAATCTGGTGATAGTGTTTATTTTGGAAAAATTAATGAAATAACTGTCTCAGCTGGCGGTGATGATTATGATGTTGTAAATCCACCTGTTCTGTCTATACAAGATTCTACAGGTATTGGTGCTACAGGTATCGTAAATGTAAAAGGAACATTTAAAAAATTTGAAATTATTGATCCTGGTTTTGATTATGTGACTGATCCCATTATCACTATTACAGGTGGAAATGGATCGGGAGCAATTGCAGCTGCTTCAACAAAATTTATTACACACTCTGTTTCTTTCTACGCAACATCTGATAACCCTCAAGTCGGGTTATCATCTAATAGCATTGGATTTACAACATTTCATAAATTAAGAGAATCTGAAAAAGTAATATACAGATCAGATGGGCAAACAGAAATAGGTGGATTATCACCTAATGCTGAATATTTTGTTAAATTAATTGACTCAAAAACAATTAAATTATTTAAAACTGAAAGTGACACTATTAGTGGATCAAACGCTGTTGACTTAACCTCTAACGGTGTAGGTGTTCATAGAATTGAATCTTTTAATCAAAAACGTGTAATCTCTGATATCAATATTATCAATCCTGGATCCGATTATGAAAACAAACAAAGATCTGTAGATTTCTCCGGAATAAACACGGCATCAAACCAAATCAATATTCCAGATCATAGATTTAATAGTGGTGAAACTGTTACTTATTCAGGAAATGCATCTGGACTTAGCTCTGATCAAACATATATTGTCACAGTAGTTGACTCTGATAATTTTAAACTGTCATCAGTTGGTGTTGGAACTACTTCTAAACTTTATTATTATAATTCTAGACAATATGTAAATATTGAATCAACTGGTTCAGATTCTCATACTTTTAATTACCCACCAATCTCTGTTGTTGTTGAAGGGCAGATTGGTGTAACAACCTTTACCGGACAAGACTTTAATGCAAAGATTCAACCAATTGTTAGAGGATCAGTCGAGTCTGTACAATTAACTGATAAAGGAGTTGGATATGGATCTAGTGAAATAATCAACCACAATAAGCAACCATTATTTAAACTACTTACCGGAAGAGACGCTGAACTTCTTCCCATTGTTAATAATGGTAAAATAGAACAAGTTTTAGTTACTAACAATGGATACGAATACAATACTCCACCCACATTAACTATTAATGGAACGGGAAGATTTGCTAAATTAACTCCCATTGTAAGTAATGGACAAATAACGAATATTATCGTTGATAATAGCGGCACGGATTATGATGACACAACCACTATAACAGTTACACCCAGTGGATTAGGTGCAAACCTTATTGCACAAATTAATCAATGGACTGTCAATTTATTTGAAAAAAATAAAGAAATTATTGAAAGTGATGATGGAATTTTAGATGTAGCATTAAATGATGAATATGGTATACAATTTACTCATCTTTATGCTCCAAGAAAATTAAGAGAATCTTTATACGGTAAATCTCTGACTGGTACTTCTCAGTTTGAGGCTGATTTAATATATGATAATATTAAGTATGGAGTTGGTGATTTAAGAATTGATGGTTCTAATAAAGAAGTTACTAATGAATTTCACTCACCTATTCTTGGATGGGCATATGATGGTAATCCCATTTACGGGCCTTACGGATATGAGAATAACACAGGTGGTAATGTAAAAGCACTTAGAAGCGGTTATAGCTTAATTGACGCATCAAATCGTCCATCTATTTCTACATGGAAAAAGGGATTTTTTGTTCAAGATTTTGAATTCACTAATGATGGTGATCTTGATGAACATAATGGAAGATATTGTGTGACTCCTGATTTTCCAAATGGCGTATATGCATATTTTGCAACCATTAGTGATGGAAGTGTTGAGAGTGACGGTGCATTTAAAAATAACAAAATACCAGAGTTTCCTTACGTAATTGGTAATAATTTTAAATCAAAACCAAATGACTTTAATTTCAAAAATGATTCATATCAGAATAATTATGATGTAGCTGCTAATAGATGGTTAAGAAACACTACTTTCTACGGACTAACTTTAGATAATGCCACTTATGAATTTGTCACTCAACCATATGAGATTTTTCAGGAAGTTATAGACATAACAGCCACATCAAAAGGATCGATCGATAGCGTTGGTATCATTACAGGTGGTAGTGGTTATCAAGTAAATGATAGAATTGTATTTGAGGACATTCCTGGTGCCACACCAGCGAAAGCAAAAATATCTAGAGTGACTGGAAAGTCAGTTACAAACATTAGTGTTGCATCTTCAATAGTTTCTAATTTAGAAATTGCACCAGTTGACTCCTCTGGCAGATTCGTAGCTTTCTCAACAACTCCTCACAAGTTTGTTAATACCGATCTTATTACTCTATCGGGATTCAACACGTCAATAAATTTAAATAATAAGTCTGTAACTATTGGAGTTACTACTGATTTTTATAATTTATCAACTGGAATTAATACCTCTGGTTCTACAGGAATTGTAACCTTTATATCTCTTAGTGGAGGTGTAATTGATAGAGGCATACTTTCTATTAAAGAAAATGACATTTTGTCCTTAGGAAGTGAAAAAGTAAAAGTTCTCAATGTAGACAATCTTAATTCTAGAATAAGAGTTGAAAGAGCAGTAAATGGCACAGTCTCAAGTGCTCATACATCTACGACATCTATATCAGAGCAGAGTCGTAAGTTTACTTTCAATTCGGATAGAGAAAACAAAGTTAACTTTGAATTGAATAAACAGATCTATTTTGATCCTCGTGAGACTTTAGGTATTGGAACTTTAAGTGGAGTTGGAATTGGATCTACCATTTTCTTCTCAAATCCTGGAGCTGGTTTAACTCAAACGTTCTTGAATACCAGATCCCTTTTCTTACCTAATCATAAATTAAATACTGGCGATATTGTTTTATATCATAACGGTGATGGACAATCAATTGAGGTTGATTCTAATCCTACTACTGGCACTACTTACAGAATTGCCAATGAAACAAAATTGTATGTTGCAAAAATAAGTGACGACATAATTGGAATTCAAACATTTAAAGTTGGAATTGGTTCTACCGGTACTTTTGTTGGTGTAGCAGACACAACAATGAATTCTGGATTGCTATTCTTTACTGGAATAGGAACAGGAACAAAGCATAGTATTAAAACTGTACGATCTAATGTAGTAAATGCTGAGTCTAGTAAAAATATAGTAACTGTCGCGACTGGATCTACTCATGGATTGACGATTGGTGATCATGTTTTGATGTCTGTTACACCTGGAATCACTACAACAGTAACAGTTAAGTATAACGATCATAATAGAAGAATTGTTTTTAACCCAATCGGATTCACTACAACAGGAGTAAGCACTGCTCTTAACACTATTACAGCATCTGATCATGGATTAAACACTGGTGATAAAGTAATACTGGATTCAAGCCCCGCTCCTAGTGGTTTACAAGATCAAAAAATTTATTATGTATATCGATTCTCTAAAGATAAAGTAAGACTTTGTAATTCAAAATTTGAGGCAGAAAAATTCCAACCAAATTTTGTTTCAATTGATGTTGCTAGAAGTGGCACACTATTGCCAATTAATCCCTCAGTAAACATATTTGCGGGCAATACAGTTGTATTTGATCTCAGTGATAGCACTTTATCATCGTTGAATATATCTACATTATATTCTGCATTTGAAATGGATCTCTATAGAGATTCAAAATATACTGATAAGTATGTTGGTTCTCTCACTACTGATGATTTTGAGGTAACTAAAACGGGTAAGGTAGGAATTGATGCTAATGCAAAATTGACATTAGTTGTAAATGATAAAACACCTGAAAATTTATTTTATAAGTTCTCTTTAGTTAATTCTGATTTTGTTGAAGATGTAAAAAAAGAAATTATTATTGATGACGAAGTTGTCGGTTTTAATAAAATTAATCTTGTTTCAAGTGATTATGACGGAGAATTTACTTTAGTTGGGATTGGTACAACAAACACCTTTACTTACAATGTAAAAAATGTTCCCGAAAGATCTTCATATTCTTCTTCTACAGGAGGATTATCGTATAGCACTAACTCTACTAACGCTTATGGTGGTATATCTGAAATCAACATAACGTTTAAAGGATCTAATTATGATGAAGTTGTTGGAGTTTCAACCGTAGTTGGTATTGTAACCGGAACTGGTGCAGTTCTTGAACCAGCGAGTACTTCAATTGGTAGAGTTTTAGGAACAAATATAGAAAATATTGGATTCAATTATCCAACTGATTTTACTATTCGTCCCACTACAAATCTTCCAGAAATAGTTCAACTAGAATCTTTGACATCATTTAAGTCAATTGGAATTACATCAGGTGGTAGAAACTATGCAATAGCTCCTAACTTGATTGTTCTTGATGGTTTAACTGGAAAACATATTGATGATGTTGATCTTCGCTTTGAACTTGGTGATTCTGAAGTTACCATAAGAAAAAATACCAGTGGATTGACAAACGTTACACCCACTATAATTCCAATTAGTAATAGTAATGGCGTATCGATTAATGAAATAACATTTGATATGTCAACTAAAAATGTAACAGTTGGATTTGATACAGGTTTTAGTGATCAATCTCCATTTGCAGTTGGTGATAAAGTTCTTATTGAAAATGTAAGCGTTGGTGTAGGATCAACTGGATCTGGATATAATTCTGTTGATTATGGATACCAATTGTTTACACTCACTGATGTTAACATCCCTCTCGGTGGAAATGTCGGAGTTGTTACATTTAGTCTATCTGGTATTATTAATGACAATCTTTATCCTGGAAACTTTGATTCAAGTAATTCAGCAGGCAAGATTGTTAATCAAAGTTCTTTCCCACAGTTCAAAATTGAACTTAAAAAGAATGACTTCCTCATAGGAGAGGATGTAGTTTCAAATAGTGGAACTGGAAAAGTTGATAGTTGGAACAATAGAATTGAACTCTTAAAAGTTTCAACGTCAAGAGACTTTAAAGTTGGCGATTTAATAATCGGACAAACATCAAGAACTCAAGGTAGAGTAAAATCCAAAATTGATTACAACTCTGAAATTGAAACAGAATCCTCTTCTATTGTAGAAAGGGGTTGGAGAACAACAACTGGATTTTTTAATAATAATCAGCAGAGAATTCCAGATAATTTCTATTATCAAAATTTCTCATATGCTATTAAATCAAAGATCCCCTTACAAAAATGGGATGACGCTGTAAGTTCTTTAAACCATACATCTGGATTCTTAAAGTTTAGTGACTTGGTTATTGAATCAAGCGATGATAAAGGAACAGGTGTCGTTTTTACAGACAATTCAGCAAACGTGTCCTTAACTGTTGATTTAATGCCCATTCCCACTTATGGTGGCGGTGGAGCAGGGTTTGGTGGTTTTGGTGGAGCTATTAGTTTAAATTGTTTCCCTGCTTTTGATTTAGTAACTGAAAATGATAAATTTGCATCAGGTAAAATATACTCTGATCGCATTTTCTTACAAAACAGAGTCCTTACTGATTTCTTTGAATCAGTTGGTAATAGAGTTCTAATTATTGATGATATTAGCACTCAATTTAATAGTGAAGAACGTCCCACAAGATTTAGTGTTGTTAAAAAGTTTTCAATCGATCAAAGAAGTAAGAAAATACTTACTTTTGTTAGAGACAAACTTTATACAGGGGAACGTCAAGCATCCCTTGTAACATTAGTTCATGATAATCAAAATGCAACTGTTAATAATTATGGAAGGGTTGAAAGTGTATTAGATCTTGGATCGTTTGATTTTAACATCTCAGGAACTGAAGGACAACTGTTATTCTTCCCAACTAAATTTAGACGAAACAATTATAATATTTCACTTTGCAGTTTTGATATAGATGATTCTGTAACAGGAGTCGGAACCTTTGCTCTAGGGGAAATATGCGATATTTCTTCCACACAAGTAGAAGTGCCCGCTGCAACTAAAACCACTATTGTTGGAATTGCTTCTACATATAGATCATCTAAAGTTCTCGTTCAGTTTACAACTGATGATGGAAGATTTGGTTATAATGAACTGAACGTAATACATGATGGAACAACAGTTGATGTCCTAGAATACGGTGATCTTATTACGGGTGGCCAGGGAACCGCTACAGGACTTGGAACGTATGGCGCTGACATGTCAGCAGGTACAATCAATGTTGACTTTACCCCTGCAGCTGGATTAGCACTAACTGCAAACACAGTTAGAGTTTCCATGTCTAGCACTGAGTCTGTCGGTGTTGGTACAACAATAATTGGACAATCTACAGAAAACATTGCTAGGTTAGAAACATTCCATACATCTATTGGATCCACTTCATCTCCCGGCATTCACACAATCGCTACCTATACAAACACATCTGGTGATACTGACTATAGTGCTGCTTACTACATCGTAAGTATAGAAGACACAACAAATGATCAATATCAAATGTCTGAAGTCATTGTATTGAATGACGCATCAGAGTCTTATATAACCGAATATGGCACTCTTGAAACATCGTCCGGAATTGGAACGATAGGTGCATTATTCACATCGGATAATACACATCTTCAATATACTCCACCTGCTAGTGCGAATGTACAAGTTCGTGTATATCAGCAGGCAGTTCAATTGGTTGATGTTGATAATACACTTGATAATGAAATTGATATCAACAATGCATCAATCACTGCTGGATTTGGTTTCTATGAGGGAACTGCTAATGATGTTAAGAGACAATTCTCTTTGACTCATAAAGGACTTCCGATCTTTAATAGGAATTTTGATGGAAGTGATAGCACTATTACAAATATAACAGATAATGAAATTACATTACCTGATCATTTCTTTGTAACAGGAGAACCTCTTAACTATTCTGTTGGTATTGATACTCATGTTCGTATAGCGATTGAACCTACTTCATTTACTGGCATCGGCACAACATCATTGTTACCAATTAATGCTACTGTATTTGCAATCAAACAAAATGATTCAAAAATTAAATTAGCATCATCCGCTGAAAATGCTAACAATTCAACCCCAGTTGCTATTGGTATTACGGGTGTTGGTATTGGAACCTTCCATACATTTACCTCTACAAAGCAAAATACGAAGTGTTTAATTGCAATTGATAACATTATTCAAAATCCCATTGTATCAACTGCCACAACTACTTCTCTTGATAAAGAAATTCAAATTGGAGATGCAGTTATTGAGACTGTAGGTGTCACATCATTCTTCTCTGCAGATTTAATTCAAGTTGAATCTGAAATAATGAAAATTAATACAGTTGGATTGGGAACAACCAACGGCATATTAGTTGATCGTGGATGGATGGGCACTGGAATAACGACTCATCCTGTTGGAGTAGCAGTTACAAAGGTTGATGGTGCTTACAACATAGTTGGTAATACAATCAATTTCTATACAGCACCAAGAGGCCCAATTCCCATTGGTTCCATCACAAATCCTCCTGATGAAAGAGATTGGACAGGAATTACAACTTTCTCTAAATTCCAAGGAAGAGCATTTACAAGATCGCAGACACAAAACAGTTCTGAACCAGCATATGAATCAAATTATGTGTTTGACAGCATTGCTGATCAATTTGATGCGACTACTAAGACATTTACTCTTAAATCAGAAAATGAAAATGTTACTGGATTCTCCACTAACAATGGTGTTGTTTTAATTAACGGAATATTCCAAGGCCCCACCGGACAACTAAGTATTCCTCAAGATTATTCATTAAGTGAAGGATCAGGTATTAGTAGTATAACATTTACTGGAACTGCTACATCTATTGCTTATGATCCTAATAATGCAAATATTCCCGTAGGTGGATATATTGTTTCAGTTGGTTCGACAGGTGGATTGGGGTATCAACCGCTTGTTGCAGCAGGTGGTACTGCAATTGTGTCATCGGCTGGCACAATCACATCTATTAGCATTGGAAACACTGGATCAGGATATAGATCTGGTATTCAAACTGTAAATGTTGGAGTTTATACTTCTTCGACAGGGAGAACTGGAATTGAATTTATTGGAACTGCTGCGATAAGTAATGGACATATTGTCAGTGTTGCAATTACTAACCCTGGTTCAGGATATCTAATTGGATCTGAACCAAATGTTGTGTTTGATGCACCTCGCTCATATTCTGATATTCCTTTAATATATTCTGATTCATCTTCTGCAGGATTTGGAACAGAGGCCACAGTTAACATTGTTGTAGGACAAGGATCAAGTGTCATTGATTTTGAAATTAAAAACTTCGGATATCGTTATGGACAAAAACAAATATTAACTGTGGCGACTGGTGGTGCAACTGGAATACCCACTGACACAAACTTTACATTTGAAGAGTTCCAAATTACAGTTGATAAAACAGATTCTGATAAATTCTCTGCTTGGCACTTTGGAGAACTTGAGCGTCTTGATAACATCAACACCGAATTTGATGGTGTTACAAGACAATTCACAATTAAGAGAAATGGAGATCCAGTTACTGTAAGAGCAGCGAAAGGATCAAATATTGATGTTGAATCAACATTAATAATTTTCGTTAATGACATACTTCAGGTTCCTGGAGAAGCGTATCAGTTTAGTGGTGGAAGTGTAATTAATTTCTCTGAGGCACCCAAAGGGCCATCTGCAGATGGTAATTTTAGTGGCGATACTTGTAAGATCTTATTCTACAAGGGAAGTGGTGATATTGATGTTACCTTCCGCGATATTCTTCCCACTATAAAAGATGGCGATATGCTCTCTATTAGAGGTGATGATAGTCTTGTCCCTGGTTCACTCGATCAAAATGAAAGATTAGTCACCGAAGTATTGTCCTCTGATACCGTTGAAACTAATGCATATTATGGAAGAGGTATTGATTCAAATCCTGATCATGCACGAACTGTTACATGGTGTAAACAAACATCCGATAAAGTTATCAACGGAAAAATTGTTAGTAAAGCCAGAGAACTTAATGCAGCACTAATTAATCCCAGAACAAATATTATTCAATCTGTTGGCGTTGGATCAACTGAAATTTATGTTGAGAGTGTCATTCCATTCTTTAATCCTGATGATGAAAATCAAACTGTTAAGAATCAGCAAACCATAAGTATTGTCTCTCAAGATAATCTTGTGGCCGCTGCTGCTACAGCAGTCGTATCCATCGCAAATACAGTTGAATCCATTACAATTGGATATGGAGGAACAGGATATGTTACGGCACCATCCGTAACCATTGAAACTCCTGTGGGACTTGGAACCACTGCTAGAGCGACTGCAACTGCAACTCTAACTGGTGATGCTGTGTCTGCTATAACAGTGTCCACACCTGGTGTTGGTTATACAAGAACGTCTGTTCCACAGGTTCTTATTGAGTCTCCTAAGTTGATTAAAGAGACAAACAGATCATCTTTATACCAAGGTGATTTTGGAGATATTGTTGGACTAACTTCTACATCCGTTGGAGTTGCATCTACTGGATTTGTAATGGATATGTTCATTCCGATTGATTCATTCCTTAGAGATACAAAAGTTGTTGGAGCTGCTGTCACTCTTAGTGATATTTCAGTTGGTGATTACTTCACAGTTAGAAATAGTAATGTAGGAAGCGGGGTAACTACACTTTACCAAACCGGTGGAACTTTAGGTGTAACAACTCAATTTATCGACTCTGTATATGAAGTAGCAGCAGTGTCTGTTGCTCAAACCGCAGTTGCTGGAGTTGGTATTACATATATTAAGAGGGTTACTGTTAGTGTTGAAGATCTCGGTGATATTACTGGAATCGGACTTACAGAATTCTATGGTGAATTCTCATGGGGTAAAATTACATTAGGAAGCAGAGTAAATGCTGTAGCATTTGATGCGTACACTCTCAGAGGATCTGCAGGAATTACTACCGGTGCTGTGATAAACAGAGTTGAACCTCTGAAACTCGTAGGATACTCTACAACATAACTAATAAATAAGTAAAAAACTACGCAAAAATGGCTGCGATTATAACTGATCAACTTCGTATTTTAAATGCAAAGGATTTTGTTGCTAGTGTTGCGTCCACCAGCAACTCTTTCTATTCATTTGTAGGATTGCCCAATCCAACTGACGTTGATGCTAGTTGGGATAGCAGTCCTCCGGATCCTAGAGACAACTTTAACGAGGAGAACAATTATTGGGATACAATGATTGCTCTTAAAAAAATTGATGAAGAGGACGTAAAACAAGTAATCAGAAAAGTTACTTGGAAGTCTGGAACAACTTATGATATGTATCGTAATGATGTAAAGGCAGAGAGTCCCTCTAAACCCTCAAATGCAACCACACTGTATGAGGCAAATTATTATGTAATGAACTCTGATTATAGAGTATATCTTTGCTTACAAAATGGAAGCAACCCTGAAAACCCGAGTGGAAGAGCATCTCTTGATGAACCAACTTTCACTGACTTAGAACCAAGAGAAGCGGGTACAAGCGGCGATGGATACATTTGGAAATATCTTTACACCATTAAACCCGGAGATATTGTAAAGTTTGACTCAACAAACTTTATGCCTGTTCCTAAAGATTGGACAACAACAACGGATGCAAATATATCTGCTGTTAGAAATAATGCAAGCACAAGTGGACAGTTAAAAATTGTAAAAATAACCAACAGAGGTGTAGGATTAGGAACTGCTAATAGAACCTACACACGAGTTCCTATTAAGGGAGATGGTAATGGAGCTGAGTGTACAGTTGCCATTAACAACAATTCAAAAATTGAATCTGTTACTATTTCAAAAGGCGGTTCAGGTTATACTTTTGGAACTATTGATCTAGTGGCAGGTAATGTACCGACAGGTACTACTGCTCCAATTTTTGACGTTATGATACCACCTCAAGGTGGACATGGTGCTGACATTTATAGAGAACTTGGAGCGAGAAATGCATTAATATATTCAAGAATTGAAAATGATACTGAAAATCCAGATTTTATAACTGGAAATGAAATTGCAAGAGTTGGAATTGTTCAAAATCCAAAATCATACTCCTCTACTTCAAATCTCGAACTTGATAAAGCAGCTGCAACTTATGCACTGAAATTGACAGGTGTTGGATATAGTTCTGCCACCTTTACTGCCGATGCTTTTATAACACAAACTGTTGGACTTGGATCTACAGCAGTGGGTAGAGTTGTATCATATGATCAAGTAACTGGTGTTTTAAAATATTGGCAAGATCGTTCAACAGCAGGATTTAATACTGACGGAACAAAAAACACGAGTCCTGAATATGGATTTAAAATGAATCGATTTACATCTGGAATCACTGGTGGAGGATCGTTTGATATTATTGGAGGATCTTCAACATTAGCGATTCAAACCTCATTTACAGGTGTATCAACCGAAATAAATAGTCGTACTTATTACCTAGGACAGTCCTTCTCGGAGGGTGTTGCTCAACCTGAAGTTGAAAAATATACGGGTAATATTATTTACGTAGATAATAGGCCTTCGATTACCAGATCGGCTAACCAAAAAGAAGATATCAAGATTATCTTGCAGTTCTAAGCAATTATGTCACAGGAAACCAATCTCAACGTCGC
>MDTC01107843.1_pt1 | contig 15774 bp, 20 predicted proteins | sample 811181 | NCBI WGS metagenome assembly MDTC01 (sample SAMN05326644, study PRJNA326480) | marine metagenome | isolation source: seawater | place: Pacific Ocean: North | collected 2011
TTTTTTCTAAAGTAAAGTATAAAATGGGAAAAAGTGTAAGGCGCAAATCGTATCGGCGGAAAGTTCGAAAGACTCAAGTTCAACGGAAAAGGAATTTAAAATCGAAGAGATCAAAAAGATCCAAGAGATCAAAAAAATATACAAAAAAGAAACAGAGGGGTGGCGATTATGGTAAAGCTCTCATAGCTGGTTTGATTTCCCTTATGTTATTGGGAGGAGGGTTTGGGTTGTATCGGTATTTGAAACCTTCAGATAAGTGTTCTGATATAAAAGAGAATCTAAAAATTGCCGCCGACCCAAATCAGAATTTATTTTCAACCCCCAAGCAATATAGAAAAAAATTAAAAGACCTTAATTTAAGACCTCTTGCCATAGAATTAAAGGAGGGGTTCCCTGTTTGGTCAGATGAAGGAAAACTACAATTTCCATGTGATCCGATGGGGACTATCCACGCACAAGATGGAAAAACGCTGTCTGTTAAATTCAATGACGAAAACATGCAAAAGATAAAAGAAATATATTTAAATAAGGAACGGAAGGAGAGAATGGTTGATGGTTCGGGTGATATGCTTCAGAAGGGAGAAAAAATACACCTCGAGGAAATGGGCGAGGGGGAGATCATTGATGTTACACCCGGTTCCGGCAAAGTGGCGCAATTATTTGGATCAAACAAACCGGCTTCATATAGAATTAAATTTTCCTCGGATACCCTCCAGGATGTGCAACTAAATGAAACAGAATGGGAGATCATCGGTACAGGTTCGAATGCACCGATAGATCTTCCTCACGATGATCCAACTTTGGATCTTCCTCACGATGATCCGACTGAACCGGTGGTTCTTCCTCCCGGTGCCGATGATGCCACGGGCGGGGACCGGTCTCTTGCGGGCGCGGCGCGCGGTGCCGGAAAGAAACTCAAAGACAACATAAAGACACTTGTGGCGGTGGATGAAGCGACGGAGAAGATGGAGGAGGGAGCCCAGGAATTAGCAGACGATGCCACGCGGGCCAAACTCATTGCGATGTGGGAGAGTGAACTGGGGGCCATTGACCGGGTAAAATACATGGGTGGGTTCCTTGAGCCGAGCGAAGAAGATCTGTCCAAGTACAAAGATTAGAATTTTTGTTTCTAAAGTAAAGTATAAAATGGGCGCAATTAATCTACGAAACATTCATTGGATTGGTAGATAGGTTTTAATTTTTTTCTAAAGTAAAATATCAATGAGAAAAAGTGTAAGGCGCAAATCGTATCGGCGGAAAGTTCGAAAAACTCGAGGCCGTCGGAAAAGTAATTTAAAATCGAAGAGATCAAGGCGGTCCAAGAGATCAAGGCGGTCCAAGAGATCAAAATATACAAAAAAGAAACAGAGGGGTGGCGATTATGGTAAAGATCTCATAGCTGGTTTAATTTCCCTTATGTTATTGGGAGGAGGGCTTGGGTTGTATCGGTATTCGAAACCTTCAGAGAAGTGTCCTGCTATAATGGAGAATCTAAAAATTGCCGCCGACCCAAATCAGAATTTATTTTTAACCCCCGAGGAATATAAAGCAAAATTAGAAGGACAGAATTTAAGCCCTCTTGTCGCGAAGTTGGATGCCGACTGGGAGGGGCGAGATTCAGAAACACTAACATTTACATGTGATGAAACTGGGGAGCTGCCTGTTGAATTAGGCAACGAATACATGCAAAAGATAAAAGAAATATATTTAAATAAGATGCAGAAGGAAAGACTGGTGAAAATGGATTTCGACCATCCTCGAGTTCAGATAAATCAGCTTAAGGCGGGAGATCAAATTTTCGTCGAGGGCCAGGGAGATGGGGAGATCACTCAGTTTCATGGGGCGAAGAAAGAGTCATTCGGAGGCCCCGTCTCAGGGACACCTGCTTCATATGACATTCAATTTTCCAATCAGACCAAGACGGTCAATATAAATCTGAAGGGAAAAAGATGGGAGATCATAAGTACAGGTTAGAATGCATCGAGGGACTTTGCGGAAGATGTGCTCACCTCGCTGGCGTCGCTGCGCAACGACGGGCTGCTGACGGCGGAGGAGCTGGCTGCGGCGCCCGGGCTGGAGGAGCTGATGGCCAGATACGATAGTTAGATTTCTTTTTTCTAAAGTAAAATATCAATGAGAAAAAGTGTAAGGCGCAAATCGTATCGGCGGAAAGTTCGAAAGACTCGAGGCCGTCGGAAAAGCAATAATAAACCGACGCGTAGACGATCAAGATCAAGAAAATATTCAAAAAAGAAACAGAGGGGGGGGGGTCGAGTACTTTATCTCGGCTCCCTCACTCCTCACGGAGCGGGACAGCGAGGGAGGGGACATCCCAGTTGTATTCTTCGTGGATATGGATTCCAATGATACCATCGAGAATTTAAGACAAAAAATCAAGGATAAAATAGAATGGACCGGAGAAGTAGATCAAATAGAGTTGCGCAGCACCATCAATGGATCGCCTCTCGAACTTTCCCAACCATTAAAAGATTCGACCACGGTGCCACCGTGGGTGACTGGGATACCCCACATATACGTGAGTCTCCCCGCTCTCCAACAAGGTCGAGATTGGCGTTACCCGAATGAAATTGCAGAAAGTGCCAGGAGGGCACACGAGATTCACAAAGATATGGAATTGCTGGTTCCCCGTCCGGGGCCGTTCTCGGCGGCGGAGAAGAAGGAGATGCTGGCGGCGGCGGAGCGCGTGGCGCGGTGGTCCCGGGACCATCCGGAACATCGCCGTGCCCCTCTGGCCCGGGCTCCGTTCGGGGCCGGTTGGGTGGAAGCGATCGTCGCTCATGAGGAAGCGGGACAACTGCCGTCCTTCCTCTCTTCCTCTTTGCAGGGCGCCGAAGTCGCCGGTTGGTCGGAAGAACAGATAAATTTCGGTCCAAAAGTGATTTTAATCTTCATTGTTCTCTGCGTGGCCGTCGTGGCTGTCGTGGGCGCCATCTACCACGCCCAGGTCTGACGCAATTAATCTACGAAACATTCGTTGGATTGGTAGATAGGTTTTAATTTTTTAGAATTTTTTTTAATAATTTTTTCTTTTGTTCCATTTTGTTTGTATAGATAGATATCGTGATTACATTTTTTATAATATCGCAATCTTTTTTCATATTGTTTCGAAAAGACTGCCATATTGGGGTGAGTATCTTTAATATCAATAACGAGTGGATGAAATTTTCGAACATTTTCTTTTTCTCTTAATATTCTTCCGATTGATTGAATCACATCAGATTTGGGTGAAGCTAAAATGATTGTATTTAATTTAGGGATATCCATACCTTCAGATGCCATAGAGAATGTTCCTAAAATGATATCTTTATTTTGTGATTCTCTTAATTCGTTTGGTTTCATTCCGCCGACATACAATCCGGCACAATCTGATTTTAGATTCTGATTAAGCCAAAATTTAGTTTTGTCTAAAAATCCTCTTCGGTCGCTTAAAATTAATATTTTTCTTCCGATTTGGAATTGTTCTTTGATGATTGAGTAAATAAATTCGGATCGATGTTTAAATTCACAAAGATTATTAATCATTCTAGGGAGACAATCTTTTTTATTAAATAATTTTTCTTCTTTACAATATTGTTCATTATCGTTATAATATTCATAAATTCTAGTTTCAATATAATCAGTATTTTTTTCTTTTGTAGAGTATACGAGAGGACCGATATACCATTCAAAAACTTTACGAAGTCCATCTTTTCGATTGGGAGTGGCGGATAATCCGAGCATATATTTTGATGCTACTTTAGCCATTGATCGGTGAAAGACTTCTGCTCCGAGGTGATGGCATTCGTCGAAGATAGCTAATCCGAATGAATCAAAGGTCTTGGGGTCATATTCTTTCATTGATAAACTTTGAACCATAGATAATACGATATCTTTATTTTCGATATCAATTGTATTTTGTTGAATTTTACCAATTTTTGCGTTTGGTAAAAATTCCAGTATTCTATCTCTCCACTGAGTCATTAAAAAATCTTTATGAACAACAACGATTGTTTTCACTTTTAATAAAGAAATAATATACAGAGAGAGAACAGTTTTTCCGCCGCCACATTTCAGTGATATTAGTCCTCCACCATTTTTAAGAGCAGCTTTGTGATATAAATCGACGATTGGTAATTGTTCTTTTCTTAATGATCCCTTAAATTGTATATCAATTGGTGATCCATTTTTGAGTTTATTCTTGGCGGGTGAACCAAATTTATCTTGTCCATAAAATCGTGGGAGGTACAAACTATTGGGACTTTCCATAAATAATGAAAATTTTTTTTCATTTTTGTCTCCAAAATCTCCGAAGCTGAATGGATTGACTGTTAAATCTTTTTTAACTTCTTTAATTACAGAAAGATCAGTATTTAATTTTTTAATTTTGTATCCATTTCTAGATAATGAAGAATTCATATGTATATACTATTAAGATATTATAATGATATAGTTTTAAGTTTTAATAGTCGTCGGTATTTAATTTAGGTTTCAATTGTTTTTTTTGTTTTTTTTTGGGTTGTTTTATAATAATTTTTTCTTTCACAATAGTTTTAGTTTGAATATTCATAGATTCTTGAATTATGATTTGTTGATCTTTTGATAATTTGTGATAATCAGAAAGTATTGATTGTAAGAAATGAAAATAATGATCTTTATTTTGAAGTTGTTTTAAGATATGAATACCGAGTCCTTGATAATAAGAATTATTTTGTCCTTGTTCGACCGTTTCACAAAATGGTGTATCGATGTCGGACATCATATCCATAAAAATATCCATATCTGTTGACATATTATTATAATTTATAATATATATGTTCCTTATCTTAATAATTATTGTATTGTATTTATTTTTAAATAGAGACCGAGATGTATCGACATATACAAATTATATAGAATATAAGAAACCATTTTTAAATTGTTCGGAAGTTTATGAGAAAAGATTAATAGATTTACAAAATTATTCTCGTACTATTCAGCCGTTTGGTTATGCGAGAACTGAATATTTAGATAAAACTAGATTTATAAAGAGTGATGAACCTTTGCCGACAAATCCTGATTTTTTTATGTAATAAATAATAATAGAGTTATTTAATAATATGATAGATTACAAATATTTATTTTTGAGTATGAGTTTTTTTATAGGAATTAAATATTTTACGAGTGAGAAGCCTAAATTTATAATTGAGTTTAAGAGAGAACTAAAATAATATATTAAATAAAAATAATATATTAAATTAAATAATAGATTAAATTAGTATGTTATCTCAAATCTGTTCAATAATCTTAGGATATTTATTTATTCGTTTTGTTTTCAAGACATGTAATGATTTTCATACAATAACTATTTGAATACGTTTAAAATGAAGTAATAATATTATTTATTAAGTTATAAATAAATGTCTCAAGAAACTTCAATTGGAAATTTAAATAATTCAATCAGTGATGAAGATTCTAAATTGGTGGATAGTATTTTAAATGATTTAAATTCGACACATGAAAATACTCAAGAAGCTCCAAGAGTTATGGGTGGTGAATCTGGGATGGTTCAACAATCTGGTGGTGAACAATTAACTCCGGAACAAATTAAGCAAATTCAGATTCAGAAGCAGCAGCAGATGATGATGCAACAGCAACAGTTAATGGCACAGCAGCAGATGGCTCAAAAAAAAATGAATAATGATTTACAGAGTAAACAGGTAAATATGATTCAGAGTGAGAGTATAATTGATAATATAAGATTAGAGTCAAAGAATATAATTTTGGTTATGTTTTTATTTATTATTTTTAATTTAGATCAGGTTAATGGTATGTTTAAGGTTCAGCCAAGTTTATTTTTAAAGGAGGATGGTGGTATAAATTTACAGGCTGTTTTTGTGAAATCGATGATAGTTGGTGTAATTTATTATTGTGTTAAGAAATATTTGTTATAATTTGAATTAATTTGGTATTATCTTCTAATTTTTTGCAGCATTTATTGATAGTAACTTCGGATATATTACATGAATCTGAAATATTTTTTTTGGTTATATTTAAATGATTTAATTTAATATATAAATAAATACATGCTGCTCCCATGGATTGTGGTGTATTATCGTATGTTAATTGTAGATCGGTACAATGTTTCGAGATTTGAATAATATTTTGTATATGTTTTTGTTCGATATCAAGATTATAACAAAACCGTTCAATAAAGTCATTTAGGTTAATACTTTTAATGTTTTGTATTCTTTGAACATTTTTTTTATTCATTCTTAAAATTTCTGTATATTTTTTGCAACCTTTTGTCATAATTTTCGAATCGATATCAAATATATTCGATAATTCTTGTATACTTCTAGGAACACCGCATTCTTTACATGCGTGATAAACACAGGCGGCGATAATTCCAATTCGATTATTACCTCTAGAAATTTTAGTAGCTGAAATATTTGAATAGAGAGATTTAGCTGATTCTCGAATAATGGGGGGTAAATTATTTTTGGCGCATTTATTATCGATTTCATTAAAAACTTTATATTTACTTCTTTCTTTGTATGGCATACTATTCCAATTTTGGTATAGAACTAATTTATTATTATTAAAATCTCCTTTATTATTGATGGTTGTTCCGACGGAAGAATTCGGTAAAAGATTATTTACTGGCATTCCACATCTAGATGGATTACCATTTTTTGTGTCTTCATTGCCATAATATCTCCATTCGGGTGAATCAATAATATTTGTGATAGTATTATTACATTTTGAGCAACAAACGATTCCATCATTGTACAAATAGTTAGAGGTTTGATCACAGCATTTATTTTTTTTATCTGTCTCAATTTTATTGAGTGAATCTAATTCTTTGTAGAGATTATCAAAACTCATTATCGTTACTAATTTAGCAATCAATTTTTAAGTATTTTTATCAAATTTTTAAAATATCTTAAAAATATAGATGGTTTATTGTGAATTATTATCGGGTATTTGGATAGGTGATACAAATATTTTAATTAACAATAAATTTATTGAAGATAATAATATAACTATAATTTTGAATTGTACTCAAATGTTTAATTTTCCGGAGATAGATATTTATAAAAAAATAAGAATACCATTTTCTCCTGTTAGAAATTCAGATAATGATATTTATTTAATTCGTCAGAAATACAAAGAAATTATTAATTTAATTACTGAATTAATGGATGAACATAATATTTTAATATGTTGTTATGATGGTAAAAGTATATCTCCATTTATAGTTGCATTATTTATAGCTTTGAATAGTAAAATAGATCATAAATCGATATATACTATTTTATTATCAAAAAACAAAGAATTAGATCTTTGGTGTGATCTTTCTGTTTTTTTGAATTAATTTTTGGAATGATTTGGCTTGTTTTTGGATAATAGTATCTAACATTTGAAGATGTGAGGTGTCGAACCATGGTATTCGATTATCTTTTTCATTTCTAATGGGTCTTTTTTCATCATATCGATTAAATATTAATTTACCATCTCTTTGTATCATTTTGTTATGGTTCAAGCAATAATCTGTATTTAATTTTCGTTGATAAGAACATCGATTTCCATAATGACCGGACCATATTCTAGCACAGCATCTTTTTTCGGATGGATATTTGCACTGATCTTTAAAATTTTGTTTCATAAATTCGAGTGGTAATTTTTGATTTAATTTAGTTTCACATAATTTTTTAAAATCATTTTTGTTAATTTGTTTTAAAATAGAATCATTTTCGTATTGAATTAATAATTCTTGAATACATTCTTTTTTTAATAACTCGTTAATTAATGATAAAATAATCATAATACTATAAAATTGTAAAAACTACTTAAGTATCAAATTTATAATGAATGATTGTAATTATTTCATCGAGAGTGGAAGAAATAATTTGTTGTAGTATTAAATCGTCAATTTTATTTTTAATCTTATAAAAAAGATTAGGATGAATATATATTTCTTTATATGATTGAATCAAATAATTTAATAAAATTTCGTCATTATTGAATTCATTAATTTTAATATTTTTGATTTGTTTTATATTTTTTTTTAATAAGTGTGGGTTAGCAATTATTCGTAGACAATGATTATCCATTTAAATTATATTTATAATAGGATTATTTAAAAATCTATCTTTTTTTACATATTTAATATTTATATAAATAGATGTAGAATTATTCAAATAATATTTTTGGATAAGTTTATTCGAATTAATTACGATTACATTTTGATTATTTATTTTTTGTATAATTTTATTATAATTGGTTAATTGTTCAGATAAATAAGTATCATATTGATTCACGAGATTATAATTTTGTTGATTTAAAATTAAATAATATTGATTATGATTTTTCTGAATAACAATATCATTTAATTTTAAAATAATTCCAAAAATATGAATTGGATTATTAATAATTTTTATCTTAAAAATAGTTTTTGATTCTATAATTTCTATATCAGAGAGATTAATTTTATGTGGAATAATATATTTCATCTTATTATAACTTAAATTTAAAATAAATAGTATGAACATATGAATGAAAAATTATTATTCAATGCAATTCAATCTCCAAATATTCCAAATTTAATAATCTATGGTAAGACAAATAGTGGAGAGAAAAAATTAATAGAATTATTAAATAAAACTTTCAATGGTACAAAATTAATTCATACTACAGAAAAGGATTTAAATTATGAATTTAATAATATTTATTATCTATTTGATATAGGAAGTATAGAATCCAAAAATTTATCTTTTTTCGTACAAATAATCCATAAGATAACTTCAACAAAAAATTATTATGGAAAAGCTAAGAATAAAATAATTATTTTAAAAAATTTCAATATGATAAAATATACAATTCAGAATGCTTTACGAGTAATAATTGAGAAAAACAGATATTCAACATTATTTATTATGATTACAAATAAATACAATAGTATTATTGATCCTATTCTTAGTCGTTGTTTATGTATAAGATTTCCAGGAATAAGTTCAAAAGATAAAAGAAGATTAATAAACAAACAATTACGAGATGAAAAAATTAATACTTCATTTTTAGATTCAATTTATGAAATAGATAATAAAGAAGAAATTTTAATATCGTTAAATTGTAAAGAATCCTATGATAAAGGATATATAACTAAATATAAGAAAGTTTGTATTAAATTATTAACAATTTTTAACACTGAATATTCAAAAAAAAATCATGAATGTTTACGAGATATAATTTATAATATTGAAAAATATAATTTAAATATTTCTAGATTATATTATGAATTATTATCTTCTATAATACTAGATCCTCAAATAAGAGATAGATATAAATATGAAATAATTAAATTATTTTCAGAATCAGAATACAATTACAATCATTCTTATCGATCATCAATTATAATAGAATCATTATTTTTTCATTTGTATAAATATTATCTATATAAAAACTAATTAAATTATATATGTATGACTGATTATTATAAAATATTAACTATAAAAAAAGATGCTTCAACTAAAGAAATAAAAAGACATTATTATCAATTAGCGAAACAATATCATCCAGATAAAAATAATGGAGATAAACAAAAATGTGAAGAATTTAAATTATTATCTGAGGCGTATTCTACTTTATCAAATCCTAAAAAAAGATATTTATATGATCTTAAAATACAATATCAATTAAATGATGAATTTAATTTAAATTTATCGGATGATGAATTTGAATTATTACATTCTTATTATGAAAAAATAATGAATTCAACAGAAATTAAATTTTTAAAATTATTATATAATTCATTACCGGTGGTAATTCAAACAAAAGTAAAAGAAAAATTTCAAAATATTATTGGTAAAACTAAAAAATCAGAAAGATTAATTCATTTAAAAAATATTAAATACATTGATGCTTCAAAACTAGAAAGAGATTATATTTTGAATTTATTTTTCAAATTCAATGATATTTATAATTCGATTGTAAAACAGATTATATTAATATGTAAATACAAGATATATTATTTATTTATTAATGAATTTAATTATAAAATTATGATTAAGAATACTGACAATATTTTTATTAAAATTAACATTATAGGTAATTTATTAGAATTCAAAAAAGATAAATATGATTTAATTTATGAACAAATAATCAATTTATATCAATATTATTATGGTGATTCTTATTCTTTACAATTAGGAGATCAATTGGTTCGATTCAGCAATAAAAAAGATACAATTGAAAAAAAAGAATCATTGGGTTTAATTAATCCGAAAACGGGTAAACGAGGTTCTCTTTATATAATTTATAAATTAGATCTGGCAAAGAATAAAATTAATTCAGAAAATAAACATTTAATAGAGAATATTTTTGGAAATTAATTTATGTTTTAAATTCGGTGATTCAGTTAAAAAAGATAAATAATTAAATCTAATTTAAATATAATGCTTACGGAAGAAAGTACACAGCTAATCAAGGAATTAATTAGTAAAACACAGAAAAAAGATTTATTAAAAAATAAAGATTTAAAGAAAATATTTAATTATTTGGATTCGATCCTTTTTGATTATGATAAGCCGAATCATACAGAAAGCAATGGTTCTTATCCTTCTAGTAATTTTATGAGTTCAAAATTACAAAAGGAATTAAAATTATATACATGTATAAATTCATTCAGTTGGATTATTCGTGGTAAATCGAATAGTACTTGTAAATTAAATATTTATTCGAAGACTAATTCTATTTCAGAAATAAATATAAATTTATTAATTTATGCGATATCATTTTTGTTTTCTTTAAGTAATAAAAAAAGAAAAACGACGATCCACTTAATTTTACTTCCGGATAAAAAAATTTTCAAAGAAACATTTACAAAAGAAAATATAAATAGTGGTTCATGTTATTTCAATGATATTGAATCTGAAATATGTATTTGGAGAAAAGAAGAATGTATTAAAGTATTATTTCACGAATGTATTCATGCATTATTTTTTTACCCAAATCTAAGGATGAAATTAGAAAAAAAATTAATAAAAAATTATGAACAAAAATATAATATTCTTTTAAATTCAATTGATCTAAATGAAATATATACAGAAATATGTGCAAAAATAATAAATTGTTATTTTATAACAAAAATCAGTTCTTTAATAAATTCAGAGAAAGATAAATATTATTCTTTTTGTGAATTTTTAAGTATTGAGAGAGAATTTTGTTTTCAACAATCATCAAAAATACAAACAAGTTTTAAAAAAAAATCTTTCAATATTAATAAAGATACAAATACATTTGAATATTATTTGGCAACTGCGGAAATATTTCAAAATTTTGATCATTTCTTGAAAATGATATCAAAACAAAAACAAATTTTTTATTTAAAGAATGATAGACAATTTATAAATTTCTTAATGGAATGTAAAAAAATACCACTAAGAAAAGTTAACAAAAAATCAAAGATTTATAAAACTTTTCGAATGAGCGCCACAGAATTAACAATTTTAATAAATTCATAATTTCATAATTTCATAATTTCATAATTTAACAATTTAACAATTTAGAGTGTCGGGTAAACACCATCCTTGTTGGGGAAATGAACCTTCAGATAAGTTTGAAGATTGAAAAAAGTGAGCTCGTCATTCTTATTCAACTTCAACAGCTTACGAAGAGGTGCATCCGCAAGAATCTTGCGCTTATCCGGACCATTCTGAAGACCATGCTCCTTGCAATAGGCATTGATAGCCTTGGTTACCTCGGTGCGGGCAATCAGATCCTCCTTACCAAGCTTGAGGAATTTGCGAAGCTCATCCGAAACCGGACCCGGCTTAGCAAAACCACTCGGAGGAGCATTGGGATCCGTCTGGCGGCGGCGCTTGCCACGAGACTTCTTCAGGAGAACCTTGTGCTCCTTATGAACTCTCTTCTCAAGCTTCTGGACATTCTGCTTAAAACTGCGAGCCATTGCTAGAAAATCCTCAGCCATCTTGCTGAGTTCCGCAAATTCCTCAACAAATGGAGTCTCACTAACAACATCATCCGGAGCCGGAGCTACAACATCCTCTACCGGAGCCGGTACCTCTTCAACCTTCTTGGGGGCCTTCTTGACCTTCGAAACCTTAGACGCTTTTCCTGGCATTATTATATTCTTAATTTACTTTTTATTTTTCTCTATCAACCGCACTTATTATAATTGAATAAAGCAGTTAATGTTTAAGTAGTTTTTTTTCTACGGGTAAGTATAAATGGCTAGATCAAAACAAACTAAGAAAAAAGACAATCCTAGAAAAAGAAAAGAAAAAAAGAACTCGCGTTCAATTCCCCGACAAAAAAGGAAACTGAGACCGAGTCAAAAAAAAACAAAGAAAAAAAAATCGAGGTCGCGTAAAAAGAAACCCAAGGTGAGAGCCGGTACGGGTTTAATTCCGGCTTCAGTTACTTCTTTGGTGGGCCCTTATGTGAGTGGAAATACAACTTCTATTGGAGTGCTTGGTGATCAATCAATGGTCAAGAATAAATTTTTCAAAAAAGCTGATGTAGATATACCCGTCGCTAAAAATCCGTTAGAATACTTGAGTGAGCAGGGTGCTGAGTATTGGAAAAAATACTCTAAAGACTTACGAGGAGCAAAAAAAAATTCGGAAACCGGGGATAAATTAGTAGCAATATTATCCCCGAATGATCCAAGATCATTAAAACAATCACCTGACAAATTTTTTGCAGCTATTGATTTATCGGGACAAACAATATCAAAAGACAATTTAGTATCAAAATTTAGTTCGGGTGTTTTTAAGGTGTCCCGTAAATATATTCGGAATTTACTTAGTGGAAAAGATATAAAATCGATGAAAAAGGATAATCCACTTATACCACCAAATAAGAAAGATTTCAAAGTAAGAAACTTTACAGAATGGATGATGGATAGCCTTGCGGATGATCGTGAACCCGAATTATGGATAGTAAAAGTAGGTGGAGATAAAAATAAAGATACAATACCGGATATATCAGTATGGATGCCCCATGGAGGACCGGGTGGGAGAGGGGAATTTGAAACTATTGTTTTTTAATTTAAAATAAAAGATACCCATGGATGACTTTCATAACAATCTTTTGAAACCATACTTAAACAAATAATAAAATACATATATCCTAATTTTTTATCTGAATCACAGGTAGCATTTTTAAATTTAATAACTTCATTCACAATTAATTCTTGCAGATCTTCTTTGCAATTATAATTTAAGACTTGAACTACGGGAATTGTAAAAATTCTTCCATCTGGAGGACAAATTTGGTTTTTTCTCTCCTGACTTAATTGACAGCGATAATTCCACATATCTTCCAATTGTTTATACAATTCTTTCAATTTATAACCTCTTAAATTAAAAAACCATTGTATTTGGCAAGGATATCCGCTAAGTTCAACATCTGAAAATAAATCAACTACTTTTTGTTTAATCGCTTCTTTTCTATTTCTTTCAATAATATCTTCTAATTCTTCATATTTTGAATCTTGTTTTAGAAGATCTATTTTATTTTTAATATCTTGAATTATATTCTCTGGTATCATTTCCCTTGTATATGGATTTGGATATCCTAAATGAATTAATTTCATTAATGATCGTATATCAAAACCCCATCGAAATTTATTTGAATCCACATAACTATAAAAATAAAAAGAATCAATTTCATCTAATGAATCATAAGAATAAAAATCTTCAGTATTATTACATTTCTTATTCTTTGTAAATTGTTTCATAATTAAATATTTACGAATTAGTGATTGAATTTTTATTATTTTAGGTAGTGAATCATTATATAAGTTCAATGAACGAATAACTTGACAAATTTCATCAAAATAATATTTTTTTTTATATTTCTTTTTTGTTTGATTTATTCTTGAATGATAATAATTTGCTAAATCTTTAACATAATAATCTCCAATTTTAAAAGTAAATTTATGAATATTAATCATATCATTTTCAATTAAATAATGTCTTCTATGTTTTGAACAATATTCTCCATATTTTGCTCGATGAATACATTTTTCTATTTTATTCGAATTTTGGATTATAATACAACATTGCTCCATCCTTTAATATTTCAGTTAAAAAATATTTAAATACATTTAAAAATTAATATCATTCAAATAAAACCACTTAAAAATTTGATTGTATACAATAATGGAATAGTAGATTAAAAGAAGTGAGATAAGAAAAAAGAATTAAAAGAAAACAAAAACAAAAACAAAAACAAAAACAAAAACAAAAAGCAAAAGCAAAAGAAAAAGAAAAATATGTCGTTTAAGCCAATGAAGCCTTCTGATCTTGATGCATCTAAGATTGAATTTACTCAACTTAAGAAACTAGATAATGGAGCAAATGTGATGTATCTAAATTACAATAGTGGACCAATTTATTTCAAGACTCCCGATCTAGAAGTTCCATTCGATTGTCAGTATTGGCCTGATTCAGGTGATAATAGTGGTAAGTGGGCCATTAAAGTTAATCTCAAGGGAGATTCAACGGATTCAATGGTTAAGGCGCTCAAGAGTATGGATGAAGTTATTAAGGCCGAAGCACTTAAGAACTGCACTGCATGGTTTAAGAAGAGGAATATGTCCGCAGAAACGGTTGAGACTCTCTATACTCCAATGGTAAAGGAATCACTAGATGCGGAAACGGGTGAGCCAAATGGCAAATATCCGCCTAGTTTTGCATTTAAGATTGTTAAGAGGGATGGGAATGTTAATTGCAAGGTATTTGGTGAAGATCGGAAGGTTTTCAATGTTGCAAATCAGTCGGATGAAGATTATACTTCGATTGAAGATCTTGTAAAGAAGGGTTCCAAGGTCAAGCTTCTAATTCGGTGCAATGGACTTTGGATTGCAAATGGTAAATTTGGGTGCACTTGGAGGGCAGAGCAGATGAAGGTTACTCGAGCGGCTAGCTTTGACGATTGTGTCTTTGGTGATTCGGATGATGAAGAAGATACGGTTGAAAAGATTGATGGAAACTTTGTCGAATCAGAAGACGATGACGAGGATGAAACTACCTCGGATAAGGAAGAGGTAGAAGAACAAGAAACAGTAGAAGACAAGCCCAAGAAGGTTCGAAAGGTTCGGAAGGCGAAGTAAATAAATTCAATTAAATAAGGACACTTTAAAATATAAATTATAAAAATTTTTTTATGATTTTTTTTATGATTTTTTTATGATTTTTTTATGAAGTCTACAATGACTCATCGCGCGCTTCTCAAGTTGCAGTCGGAGCTGGAGATGGTGGGATATAGGTGATTACTACATCCTGAGGCACCCGTAAGCTTAAATCGATCTCGTCGCCCACTATACTTTTCAACGCGTTGTCAAACTCAGATATTTTGTTTACAACAAACACATGGGCGCGTCGCCGGCTGCTCGCTTGCACACGAATAATTTTCGCGCCTACCCCGTCTTTCCAAGCCGCGGGCGCATTAGTCACTGTGCAATCATCGCCCAACATCAGACCCTTGATATCCCCGGATTGAGAGATTGGGAGGGTGATGAGGTCTGTCGGCAGGGGGTCTCTGGCAAAGTAAATACCTCCGGAAATTAATAAGAGAAAACCAATTATTCCCAGTGACGGGATCCACAGTGGTAAATCGCCGCCCGATTGTTTCTTAATTCTTTTTCTTTGTCGCGTTCTCTTTCTTCTCTTGGAGCGCGGAGGTTTGTATCCTCCGCGTTTCTTACAATGTTTTTTCACAGTTCTTTTTGCCTTCATTCTTATTTTATAATGAAAACATAGAAAAAAA
>MDTC01157817.1_pt1 | contig 15774 bp, 8 predicted proteins | sample 811181 | NCBI WGS metagenome assembly MDTC01 (sample SAMN05326644, study PRJNA326480) | marine metagenome | isolation source: seawater | place: Pacific Ocean: North | collected 2011
GAAAAGTAGTTCGCGACGATGACAAAATGACGAAGACAAAAAATGCCATCCAAAAAGCGATCCAATTTTTTGTCTCCAACAACAAAACCCTAAACACAAAAAGGAAGTTCTCGAAGAAGAAGACAAAAAAGACGACGACAAAACGGCAGTCTCAAAATCTCGTTGCCCATCGAAAGAAGCATCCGTGACCGCCTTTGGAAGCGCGCTTTGGCGGCGGAAGAGGAGGAGGAGGAGGAGGAGGAGAAGAAAGAGAAGAAGAAGAAGAAGAAGCGCTTTTCGCGAAATTTATATAAAGTGGTGGCTTTTGTGGCGTAAAAAAGGAAGCGATATGGATCCCAACGACGCGACGGGCGCGCAGCACAAAGCCCCTCGCTCGGGGGCGAAAGCGAGAAAGAAGAAAGAATCGAAGAAAAAGAAAGCCGGCGGCGGCGCGGAGAAATCGAAGGGGCAAAACGCGAAAGCGTTCATATTCTCGTCCTCGAGGAAGGCGCAAAAAGGACGACGGGTGGCGGCGGAAAAGCTGGAGAAGAAGTTACACGTCCCGGTGCACGACCGAACGACGTCGGAGGAGCCGCCACCGTTCGTGGTTGTCGTGCAAGGCCCGCCGTCGTGCGGGAAGACGACTTTAGTGAGGAGTTTAATTAGGCATTACACGAAGCAAACGGTGAACGAGATTAAAGGACCGATAACGTTAACGGTCGGGAAGAAGAGAAGAGTACAGATAATCGAGGTTGGCCAGAGTTTGTGCGATTTAATCGACGCTGCGAAGTTGGCGGATTTGGTTTTGTTATGCGTCGACGGGTCGTACGGGTTCGAGATGGAAACGTTTGAGTTTTTGAACGTGCTACAAGTGCACGGGTTTCCGAAGGTTATGGGGGTACTGACACATTTGGATCATTTCAAAGAGCCGAAGAAGTTAAAGAAGACGAAAAAAGTGTTGAAGCAACGGTTTTGGACAGAGATTTACGACGGGGCGAAGTTGTTTTATATCAGCGGGATAAGTCATGGGAGGTATAATCAGAGGGACATTGTGAATTTAGCGAGGTTTATTTCAGTGGCAAAACCGAGACCGTTGATGTGGAGGTCTCAGCATCCGTACGTAATTGGAGATAGATTTGAAGATTTGACCAGACCGGAGATGGTGCATGAGAATGAATACATCAACAGAGAGGTAGCCGTATTCGGGTGGTTGCACGGATGTAACTTGAAAGCGAATCAATTAGTACACGTTCCCGGGGTTGGAGATATGAAGGTTAAGAAAATCACGCAGTTACCAGATCCCTGTCCGTTACCAAGCCAAGATAAACGGGCGAGACGCTTAGATGATCGCTCGAAGATGATTTACGCGCCCATGAGCGATGTTGGCGGGTTGTTGTACGATAAAGACGCCGTGTACGTTTCGTTGGACGATAGGAAGGTGAATTATACGAATAAAAGCGAACATTTTGGGGACGCAAAAGGGAACACGATTGGGTATCTAGGCGACGACAGGTCGGACAATGATGATGATAATGATGATGATAAAGCAGTAATGACCGGCGTGAAGATGGTGAAAGGATTACAATCCACGCAAAACGGCTTCGACGAAAAGTTGAAAAACTCGAAAATTTCTTTGTTTGAAGGTGGGACGAAAACCACGGGCGAGGAGGACATTTTCGATAGGAAAATAGAAGACGACGACAATGTTGATAGCGACAATAGCGAAGACGAGCGAGGAGAAATAAACGAACAAAAAAGCGGTCGAATTCGAAGAAGGGCGGTGTTTAACGACGGACTTACAGAAAATGAGGACGACGACGATGACAACGAGAACGAATTTTCCGATGCGGATTCGGACGACGATTTAGGCATGGGTGACGACGGCGACGAGAACGAAGGTCTCGGCACGGGCGCGAACAAGTGGAAGACGATGCTCACCAAAGCAGGGAAACGGTCGAAATCGCTTATGGAACTCGTCTACGACGACGTCGAGAATGAAAATCCAAACAATGCGAAGAACAATAAAGAGAAGAAGAAAAAGAAGAACAGAGACGATGATGACGACAATGACGAAGATTCCGATAGCGACGATCTGTTCAAAAGGACAGACGATAACGATGCTTCGAAAACAATAGACGCTTTCGATCAAACGAAATTTATTCGCGAAATGAGAGGCAAGTTAGATGTTTCCGATCCTGCGCTTCGCAATCGATTTGTCACAGGTGACTGGGACGCCGCAGAAGCTCGCGCAGAGGCGCAACCGTTGGATGAATCTGCTATGGACGACGATGAAGTGTATGGCGATTTCGAAGATTTAGAAACCGGCGAGAAATTCGTTGGTAAAGATAGCAAAAATGCCGGATCGGACAGCGAAGGTAGCGACGACTCTTCGGACGAAGATGATGGTGACGACGATAGCGACGATGACGATAGCGATGATGATGATGACAGCGGTTCCTCTGACTCCGATGAAGACGAAGAGGCGAAAGAAAAACGTCGATTAGCAAAGATTGAAAAGCATGAAGAGTTTCAGCACCCGTCCGCTCAAGGTCGTGGCGCGCGTCGTAAACAGAAAGGTCTCAAAGGACCCAATCACGATACATACGCAGAGGATGAACCGACGACATATTTTGATCTGTTGAAGGATCAGTTCGCGGAGCAAACGGCGCGAACGCGTGCGGCGCTTGATGCGCTTCCCGCTTCCACGCGGGAAGCGATGGAAGGTTTCCGACCTGGAGCCTACCTTCGCGTCGTTCTCGAAAGTGCACCGTGCGAATGGGTGAAAAACTTTGACCCCAAGCGGCCAATTCTCGTTGGTGGTTTACTCGCCGGTGAAAACGTGGTTGGAATGCAACAGTTGCGCTTAAAGCGACACCGATGGCATCGAAAGACTTTGAAGAACAAAGATCCACTAATCTTTTCGATTGGATGGAGACGTTTTCAAACGATTCCGATATATTCCGTCGTCGATGCAAATTCGCGGCATCGAATGATTAAGTACACGCCTGAGCACATGCATTGCAACGCAACCATTCACGGGCCAATCGTTCCTCCCAACACAGCCGCAATCTGTTTTCAGAAAATCAATTCGAATCAACCGAGTTTCCGCGTAGCGGCGACGGCGATTATTTTAGAAATCGATCACTCGATGAAGATAATGAAAAAGCTAAAGCTCGTTGGAACACCAAAAAAGATATACAAGAATACTGCCTTCATTACTGGCATGTTCAACTCGTCATTAGAGGTTGCCAAGTTTGAAGGTGCCATGTTGAGAACGGTTTCAGGCATTCGCGGTACGGTAAAAAAAGCTGTGAAACCTGGGCAAGGCGAACACGGCTCAAAAGACGGTGGCCTAGGCGATGGAGCGTGTCGTTGCACGTTTGAAGATAAGCTGTTGATGTCTGACATCGTCTTTTTACGTTCGTGGATTCGCGTGGACGTGCCGAAATTTTATAACCCAGTCACGAATGCGCTTGTGAAATCGGACGACGACTGGATCGGTATGCGAACGGTTGGACAAATCCGGTACGATAATCAAATGACCATTCCAGTCAATCCGGATTCGATATATAAACCAATCGAGAGGAAGAAGCGCGTGTTTAATAAATTGCAAATTCCTAAAGCATTGCAACAAGCGTTGCCGTTCAAATCGAAACCGAAGCTCGAACCATCGAGAAAGAGAAAGACGCTCGAGCAAAAGCGCGCTGTCGTTCAAGACAAAGAGGAGAAGAAGATGACGACGATGATACAGCAGCTCAACACGATACGCAACGAAAAGATGGCAAAGAGAAAGGCGCAACAAGAGATTCGGCGCGCGGTCAAAGCAAAGAAGGACGCGAAAGACAACGAGTGGAGATCGGTTTTGGAGAAGGAAAGGAAGAAATCAAGGTATCGAGAGGAAGGGAAAGCGGAGAAATTAAGAGCGTTGCGAGCTCAAACGTCGTAGTCAGTTTTGACAAAGAATAGTGTACTACTACTACTACTACTACTACTACTACTACTATTACACGATATACAATTCAAGCACTTACCAACCAAGGCTTCATCGCGCGTGGATGTCGATGCACGTTTTTAATCTTTTTTTTCGTCGTTATCGTCGAAACAGAACTTTTCTTCGTCCCACCTCTTTGTCGGTTTTCTTTCTCGATGTCCACTTGGCACCGTTCGACGAAGGCGTCTATTCGTTTCTTCACCAACTCTTGAAAATTCCTCTCCTCCGTTTCAAAGCCAGGCCATCCCGAATTCTCACTCCCAAACCTATAATCGTCCAAGCTTCCGAATATCGACTCCATCAGAGGAGAGCACTTCGCTCGTTTACCTTCGTTTAAAATTTCAAGCGTGCGAGAAATCATTGTTTCAATCTGCGCGTTGACCAAAGCGTAGTCAACCGCCGGCGTCGCGGAAACCTTCTTCTCGCAAAACTCTCGCGATATAATTTCCAGCGGTTCTTCTAACACATTGTCCATCACATTTTCCTTAGTGTCCTCCATTAATTCGTTTTCCTTCTCGTCCTCTTTCGTGTCATCCGCTGCTTTCACAACGCAGACGGTTGTCTCTTCGTTCTTCGCTTCGTCTTGGGGGAAACCTTCAAGTATCTCTTCTCCTTCTTCTTCTTCTTCTTCTTCGTTCGCAGAAGAACTGTTCAGGACAGGAGGTGGTGAGGGAGCGACTTTCTCGTTTTCGTCGTGCTTCTCGACCGCGTACGCTGATTTAAACGGTCGCTTCGTCGTGCTCTTCGACCTCGCGTCGGCGTTCCTCGTTGACTTTTTCATCTAAAACTCTTTTTGTGAGGAGAGGACATCCGAAATTCGACATCTTTCTTTTACGCGGGGCCTTTCGTCGCGTCTCCTTCTCCCAGCGTCTCCCGCGACAGCAATCCTTCCATCGCTTCGAGGGGTTTCTCTGCTTTCTTCGTGTGTCCGTATTCGAACAAATGTCGTTTGTGCGCGTCGACCGCGTCGAGGACGTTCGCGTGCGCTTCCATCGCTTTCCCCAGCTGTTGGGGAAATCGACCGGCGAGTTGGTCGAGGTCGAGGAGCGCTTTTTGGTACGCCGCGGCGCGTTTGAGCGCCGGTGCGTCCGCGGCGCGACGAAACATATTCCGTGTGTATGGTATTTCCTCTATCCTCTTCTCCAGCTCTTCGTCGTGGAAAAGCGTTCAAAGGTATTTGTACGCGCGTTTTGGTTTAGCGCATTTGGTCTCTTCTCGGGACACACAAAAGAGATGTATTATTGGACTCTTTTTTTTTCGGCGAAAAGGAAAAAAAAGGAAGACCAAAAGCGCGCAAAAAATTGCTCTCGTGTTGTCGTCACAAAAATTAGGATTGGTCGCGCGAATTCTTTGGACGTCAACGCCACCACCACCACCACGCGCGAAGATCTTCGCGTCTCCGACCCCGGCGCGTCGCGTTCCTCGCGTTTCGTCTCGCTCGATTTTCTCCGGTTGGAGGCGCGCGCTCTCCGAAAAGACGCGTTACCGCGCGCGGTGGTTTTAAAGTGCGCGAGATTTGTCGTCGGATTTCAACGAGAAGAAAAGAAGTAGGGATTCGATTCTTGGTGGGGACGATCGATCAATTCGAGATTGTTCGCGCGAAACGTTTTGTTCGTAAAAACGCGTCGAAGCGACACTTTGCGTTCGCCGTGGTCGCTTCGCGCATACGAATCGCGCCTTTGCGCGTCTGAAATAGATACAGTTCGTGTGGTTTTCGTGAAGCGCTTCGCTGTTTGATACGTCGGAGTATATACATTATAGTTAGTAAAGGAAAAGGAAAGAGAGAGAGGGATTGATTCGATTGCAAAAGAGAGCGAAAGAATAATAATTCGTTTGGTTTTTTGAGAGAGAAAAAGTCGAGAGAGAAAAAAAGAAAAAAAGACGACGACGACGACTCCACTCCCGAAGAGAGGAAGAATTTGAAAAACATTACAGTGTTATTGTTTGTTTGTTTGTTTGTTTTTTAGCAATTATCTCTTGATACATTTGTCTTACCTTCATCCATATTAACATATTAAAAACACCCACCTGTAATCGGTTGTTGCATGTAAACGTTCGTTGTTGGGAGTGTTGTCTACGTAGAAGCAATAGATAATAACGCATAGAAACAGTTGTTGCTGTCGTCGACGAGAAAGAGAACTAATTTAAGAGTTTGCGCGAAAGAAAAGTTGTTGTTTCGCAGTCGTCGTCCTCGTAACGTTTCGCGACGTAAACACATAAAAAGTTTCGCGAGAAAATTGCACGAGTTTCGGTGTTCAGAAGCGATTATTGATCGAACGATGTCAAATCCAAACGACAGCTCGGACGACGACGACGATAACGACGTTCCTTTGATGGTGCGACAGAAACTCGTCAAGTTGGCGCAACAGAGAGATGACTCTTTGCCGCCGCTCTCGGACGAGGACTGCCAAACCATTGCGAGTGAACACAACGTTAGCGTAAAAGTCGTACGAGAGATTTTCGCTTCTACGCCTCGCATCTCCGCTTCTGCCGCCCCCACGGCAGAAGTGGAGGAAGAGGCGGCGCCGAAACGAGGCAAACGTCAATCGGCCATCGAAGCTTCCGCGTTCATTCAAAATAACATGGACGGGGAGAAAGACGACGACGACGACGACGACGATGAGGATGACGGCGACGACAACGAATGTACGAAATCGGGTACTAAAGCTGCTTCTAATAGAACAACTGCACACAACTCGATAGATGAAGATTTCAAACCCGCGGCTTCGGTGGCGAAAATGGAAGAATCTGGAGATCTTTTCTCGGAGTCTCTCGCGAGCACATTAAACTCAAAAGGTGGCATTAAATCCATCGAAGCGCTACTAAAATTCACAGAACTCATGAAGTCGTGTTCAGACGCTCGCGTTGTGAAGAATGCGGATAAGAAAAGAGTCGTTTTGTTGTCGCCCCTCCTTCGAACCGATGTCGGCATCAAGGAGAAAAAAATCCTAAACGCGGTAGTCGGTGGAAAGACCGATGGCGAAGTGTTGGATATATTAGCCGCATGGCTAAATGATTCGGCTAATAGACATTCCTCAGACGTTTTAGTATCAATTTTACGATGCTTGAAGATGCTTCCCGTCACCACACCGGCATTGGAGCGCACCGGCTTGGGCAAAAGTGTTAAAAAATTAAAGAAATATGTCTTTGTCCCTCAAGCTAACGACGAAAACCCGGCAGAATCGAAAGAAGCGGCAGAGAAAGTACCTAAGCTTTCCGACCAGCTCTTCGAACGATGGAAGCAAAAGGCATTAGAAGAGTTGGAGCGCTCGGAGAATGAAAAACGAACCGAGGCGGCGAATAAGAAACGGAAATTAGAACAGGAGAAGAAAGAGGCTGAGAAGGCGGCAGAAAAGGAGAAGAAAAAGGCGAAAGTGCAATTAAAGGATGCGGACGATATCGACGATGTTATTAAGAAGCAAAAGAAGGACGTGTCAAAGAAAGAAACAACGACAACGAAAACTACAGTTACGCGAACGGTCGTTTCGAGACCGGCAATTATAGCGGCTCCGGGGACTGTGACACCCGCGACAACGGAAACTTTGAAGAAACGAAAAACTCGTGAAACAGTTACGTCTGCCGCCGCTGACTCGACAAAACCAAAGAAAACGAAGATTGGTGGCGTCAGCACTAGCATGCTATACAACTCTGCGTCGAAAGAGTCGAGCAAAAAGATAGGTGTACCCTCTGCGCTTCTCACCTTACAAACTAAAAAGGAGAAAAAGGAGAAAGTGAAGAAGGCGTATTTCGAGACACACTTGCCGTATTCCGATGATCCAAACGAAATCAAATTCAAGCATAAGAGTGAACGCGAAGCGGCTGATGGAAAAGGAAAACCGAAACAGAAGAAATCGTTGACATGGGCAAGCAGCGACGAACTCGAACAGAGAAAGATTTACGTTCCTGATCCGAACGACTGGCTCATTAAATACGAAGATAAAAGCGCCGGTATGGACGTGGATGATGATTCTGATGCCTCCGTTGAAGCTGCATTGAAGCGCAAAGCTCGCGAAGAGGAATCTGAACGCAACGCCGCAGCGAAAGCGAGAAAACGGAAGATGGAGCAAATGCGAGCGACGACTTCTTGGAAGATACCGAAAGATATACCGCGCGATCCTGAACTCAACATTGCCTGCGGTGAGGATTCGCGAGAGTTGCACAGAATCGCAGGTATTGTTGCAAGAAAGAAAGCAGTGGTGTATAAGGACAGAAAAGAAGTTCCAGATTCGCCCGTTGAGGCTCCAGAAGAGGAGTCGAACGAAGACGAGATACTCGAAATTCCGATTCGACTCGCAGTCGAGCCGGCGCAGCAGCAGCAACACCAACCTGTGCCGTCGCCACCACAGCAGCAACAAATGCAGTACCATCATCCACCACCGCCTCCGGTGCAACAACAAGCGCCGCCGTTATACGCGCCGCCGCCGCAAGTTGGTATTCAATATCCGCCCCCTCCCCCTCCTCCTCAACAACAGCAGCCTGTTGCTGCCGCCGCGCCGCAGCTCAATCAAGCCGCCATCCAAGCGCTTTTGAACCAATTCAACAGGCCAGCCGGTGCGCCCCCTGGTGTTCCACCAGCAAGTGCAGGAGTTCCCATGGCTCCGCCCGCGGCGAGAGCTCCGGCGGTTTCACACACGAGGCCCATAACTGCCGCGGCAAAGAGTCACCCGCGAGGCGTGTGCGCTTTTTTCAACTCCCCGACGGGATGTTCCTGGGGAGATAAGTGCGGTTTCCTGCACCAAGTCGGTCTCACCGCAGAGAAACCAAAGAAAAATGCTGCAGCAGCAGCAGCTGCTGCCGCCGCGAAAGCCGCCAGCGCGAATCCGTCGTAGCCTTTTGCGGTCCCGCGCAATAGAGAGAGTAGTAAAAGTAGTCACACGAGTGCATGGCTCCTTGTGTAATAAAACATCATCCTCAAAAACACTTTTCGTCTCGTTTTTTTCTCTCTTTCGTCTTTTCTTTTCTTGACATTTTAAAAATTCAAAAAACAAAAAAGTGTTCACTTTAAAATTTGTTTTTGTTTGATATCCTTTGGCGACGGCGACTGACGACGACGCGTGCCACGACCGATAATACGACTCGTGCTCTCATGTCGTCGACGGCGGTTGAGCTCGCGGCTCCGTGGTGTTTCAACATCGACGCGCGCAAGCAGGACCAGGACACCGGCACGACGTCCTCGATTGCGTTTAAACACGTGCGCCTGTTTTTGAAAAATCGTTTTGGCGATCCGGGCGATGACGTCAAGGCGCTCGAGGAGTCGCAGAAACGGGAAGGGTGCTCGATGGCCACGTCGACGAGCGAGTTCGTCTTGCGATTCGGCGCGGACGACAAGAATAAGCACTACCGAGACGTGTCGTTTCGCGACGTTAAAAAAGTTTTCGGGAAAATGATCAAAGATGGGAAACTGACTGTGCAACTTGGGAAGAATGAGCTGCTTTTGTGCAAGGGAGACGCGCGAGAATGCGGACGGTTGTTGAAACTGATCACGACCATGAAACAAGCACCAAGTGCGGACCGAGTGCAATTTTTATCCTCCATTGGAAAGTGTTCATGCTGTCACAGCAAATCTGTGATGAAAGAGAAGAAGGAAGAAGAGCGCGATATGAAGGCGAAAGAACGCGAACGGGTGAAGGAGGAGGAAAAGAAACAGAAGATGATGAAACAAGAGGAGAAGAAGCAAGAGAAAATGCAAGAGAAGAAAGCAGCGTTGGTGGAAAAGCTGGAAACGCTCGAGTCGGTCCGGGAGGAGATTAAAATGAAGACGGAAAAATACACGGAAGAGAGGGAACAGTTGAAAGCGAGCAAAAAGGCAGTGAAGGCGTTGCAGGAACAAATCGAAGAGGAGAGAAGGATGTACGCGAAAGAGAAGAAAGATTTGGCGACGGAGAAAGAGGCGATGGAGACGGAGAGGATGGCGATGAACGTAGAACGGTCTCGATTGAACGCGAAGATTGAGGAGAATAAGGAGTTGAAGATGAGAGTGGAGAGGGAGAGAGAGGTTGTCGAGGAGAAGCAAAGAGAGGTAGAGAAGTTAAGGGCAGAGAAGGAAGAGTTGATTGGGAACTTGGAAAGAGAGGTGGATGAGTTGAAACAATCGAGAAAAGATGTTTTGCGATCGACGCCAGGTGGTGAGAGCGCGAAGAATAAGAAACATAAAAGTAGAGTAGCAGGCTGTGGAGAAGAAACGCCGACAGATGAAGAAAATAATGTGAAGTTTCCGAAACCAGAACGAACGTCTACGGATTCCTTTTACGGCGGCAACAACAATGAAAACAACGAGAAAACGTTCAAGAGGAAAGCACCAGTATCGGCAGCGACCCCAAATAAGAAACTTTCGCCTGAGAAGAAATCGTCCCAACGGAAAGTCATTCTCGAGGACGACGAGTCTTCTTCCGAGGACGAGACGCCGGAGAAATTTGAAAATAGAAATGAAAACGTAGAGGAGGAAGAAACTGAAGAGGACGGAGAAGCCGCGCGAGTCATCGCTGAAAACGAAGAGAGAGTGAAAAAAATGCGACAAGCAGAACTCGAGCGTCAGCGGATGGAGAAGGAGCGAGAGGAAGCCGCAAAGGCGAAGAGAGTTCGATCGCGAGGGCCGAAGGGCGACGTAGAACGCCAATTTTTGAAAAAGTCCAAGGAGGAAATCAAAGAGGAAAAGTTGCAAGATAAAGAACACCAAAGAAGACGACAACAATTAGCCGCGGAATCGAAGCAAAAGTCTATGAGTTACACCAAAGCCACTGCAAAGAAGGGGGAGTACGAGGAACACAGAAAAGCGTTAGAATCTATGAAGGACGCAAAGGAACACTCCGTGAGGTACGGTTCGATACCTTGGCCGCCAGAATCGAACATTTTTCTCTTTAACGTCATGGACGATGCGAACGAGAGAAAAATGAAAGTAAACGTGGCGTTGAAATTTTGGCATCCGGATAAGTTTAGGCAAATGTTTGGCGATAAGATGGCCGAGGCAGACAAGGACAAAATTTGGGAAAGAGTGCAAGCGTTGAGCACCAAGTGCATCCAGTACAAGACGGCAGCAAACGCGAGAGGCTCTTATTAGCAGCAAATAGAAGAATGCGCGCATAAAAACGAGAAGCATTTAGTGTATACACTGTACCAGGTGTATCTTTCGTTTATCTTATTATACATGCATACGCATAAATATTACAGCACGTTATTATTATTACATTCTCTTCTCAATACCACATCCCTTTCACGGCTACGCTGGCATCAAAATCCTTCACGTGTGCGGGAACGTATAATTCCTCGCCTCCTTGCACTCTGACGTACGCATTCAAATCTTCCAAAGTGTTCACATACACCGCTTTACCTAAAGCTGCGCATGCGCCGTCATTTCGATTGATACCCAAGCTCGACCACCAACACTGCACTTTCATTTTCGTCCCCGGATGGACCACGTATAACGCTTTCAATTGCGCTTGGCAATGCGCTGGTCCTAACGCTTTTGATAAAAGCATTTCAAACTGCTCGGACGTCAGCGAATCGCTGTATTGTCCAGTATGGTGATAAATGATGATGAAACCAGACGATGCACCTTCTTTCGTCGCGTTGACGACGTTATTCGCGAGAGACATGGCTAACAAATCACCTTCGCCTTCTCGAAGCATTCGCTCCGCAAACGCGCCGATGATGGTGATGATCCGCCTACCGGCAAAATCGGCATGTGTTTCCGTAGTCACCGCTCTGGTAACAGTTTCGACCGTGCTGAGTTTATCGAGAGAGTGCGAAACGTCGCGCAACAATTTCGCGTATTCAATCTCTTCGTTTTCTAAATTCGTTGTATCTTCCACCGAGGATAAGGACTGGTCGAAATTCGCGTTCAGTTTCGTCGACTCGTTCAACAACAACCATGGTTCAATGGTGCCTTGACTTATCGATAATAATCGCGCTCTCCGTTCTTCTGGCGTTTCATGTTGCGAAATAAACGTCGCACCTGTCGCTGGTGTCGCGATGGTCACGCCGAGAGGCACGTTCAACACTTCCGATATGTTGTTCATGGACTTGTTTGAGATGGAGTGTTTATCGGCTTTCAACAAGCCTTTCCCGTGCGGGGAGCGTCGCCCGCCTTTACACTCTATCGCAATCTCTACGCTCTTTCTCTCTTTTTGTTGAAGCTTTTGCGAGTTCGTAGTATCGGTATTGTTAACATTTTCACCATTCGCTCTCTCTCCTCTCGCGGTGGCGAGATCTTCGTCTTCGCCAATGCTCGAGTCGTCACTCGTCGATCCGTTAGAGGGCATCTCATCGTGTCGACTCGGAAACGCATCGATCGAAATCGTTCTTCCCACAATTACTCTCTCCCCATTTTCGTCGCACTCCATCGCCTCCTCTCGACTCCGTTGCAACTCGATCAAGTTCCTCGGAAAGTATATGGGTAACACGTCCTTCTCGTAAAACGCCTTCGTCTCCTCGTCGGGAAATAAAATCACTACGCTCTCTAATTTATGCGCCCAATTCTCCAAAAACCTTCTCACCGTTCTCGCCAACACCTCCGCGCCTTCCTTCCTCGGGTAACACTTCCGTTCGTCTCTATGCAACAACGTCAACCCGACATTTCTCGACCCGACTTCATCTTCTATGCACATGCTCAGCGCGTTTCGATAACAATGCACCAACGCGGTCTCCGCGGCAGTTTTATACTTCTCAACGTACCTCGGCACCACGCAATGTACTAAATGTTTCACTCCGGGTAACCGCCCGCCTTTGGTCACGACGCAATCTCCCGTCCTCGCTTTACCGTTTGTCGTCGCGCCGCCGTTGTATCCTTGCTCCATGAACTCTTCGTTAATCGCCACAGTCCCAGCTTTCCGTCGATACTTGTTCGTCCCAATCGGTTGTCTCTCCGAAACGACGTCTTCGTTGCAGGCTAAACATATCGCCGAGATCTTCGGCGTGTTCCACGGCGCGTCGCCTTCCGTCACCAATCGCAAACAATTATTCACCTCTCCATCGATTGGAAAGAGCGCGTCTCGCGCGTTCCCGGTGTTTCCATCGAACGCTTCTTTCGGCGACCGCGGGCTTTTGCTCAACTGCGCGACATTCTTCGCGACGCCGCGTCTCCTTCCTTTTCCCGCTTTCGAGCCGCCATCCCTGTCCTCTTCTTCTTCTTCTTCGAAGTCATCCTCTTCCGCGTCCGAAAAGCCGTCACGCGACAAAAATCCATTTGACGCCCACGTCCGCGCGCCGTGCGCGTCGAAGTCGTCTCCTCTCCCGTCGCCCGTCTCCGTCGTCCGCCTCTCCAGGTCGCTCGCGTGTCGCGTCGTCGGGAACGACGAGAACATTGTTGTTGTTGTTTTGATTGGAGCAGCCCAAAAGTGTCTTCTCTACTCCAACAGCGTTACTACTACTACTACTAAAGAGGGTTATTATTACGAGTAATCTTCGTCTCTTAATAATAATAAGAAAGGAGAAAAGGGTTTGAGATATTTTTTTTCTAAACCCTATAACATCTTTTTTGTTTAGGGTATTAAATATAGTGAGAAAAAAAATGCTCATCAAAAGGACTCCTCTATTAGTAGTAGTATGAGTACGTATCCGTGAATGGTGGTTTTAATAAAGGTGTTCAAAGAAGAAGACATCGCACAACATAAAATACACTACTACTTAAGGGAGAGGTATACTTTGAGAGATATTCCACCACCATCACCACCACCACCACCACAAGAGACGACATCATCATCATGGCCAAGAAAGGGCGGGCGGCGCGCATTCTCAACGCGCTGCACAAAGTCAACGGGACGATGCAATCGGAGGCGCTGAAACGAAGGGAGAGGAAACGGCCGTCGAAAGAGTTTGGCACGAGCCACACGGCATCGACATCGGCATCGTCGTCGTCAAAATCGCAGTGGGGGAAGAAAAAGCAAAAAGCGAGGGACGCGAAGGACGCGAACGAGCCGCACCACGGCGGGGTGCGAGCGCTCGTGCTCGGAGACGGGAATTTTAGCTTCAGCGTCGCGCTGGTGACGGTAGCGAACGGAGACGGAGGGAATTTAGTGTGCACCGGATTGGAAAAGAAGGTGGACGAACAGACGAAAGAGTTAGTTAATTTGTTAATAGACGCTGGGGCGAAAGTCGCGCACGGAGTGGACGTTTCGAGGAGGTTAGACGACGACCACCTCGCCGCTCTATTTGAGAGCAATAGTAGTAGCACGAAGAAGAGTAAGACAAAGAAAATGGACAGAGTGTATTTCAATTTTCCAGACGCCGGGTTCGGAGCCATGGCGTCGCTCGCGCCGACAAGAATAGCCAACGAAAAGTTGTTAGAATACATATTCGAGAGAAGTTCGGAACATTTGAAAGTGAAAGGGGAGTTACGAGTGACGTGTTTTGACGACGCGCACGCGGCGGCGTTACCGACGGAAGCTTGCGAGAAGCTCGCGTTCGTGAAGGAAAAAGAACGGTTCCGGTTGAAAGCGAAAGTGCCGTTTGTTTGGCGGGAGTATCCTGGATACGAATACAAGAAGACAATACTCGAACGCGACGAGGAGGGGGTAGACGAGGAAGAAGAAGAAGAAGAGCAAGACTCTAATTTTGACGCAGAGAGCAAAGCAGCCACCACTTTGGTGTTTGAATACTTAGGAAACACTAGTCATAGCACGTAGTATAAAATATATGGTAGATTGTGATATGTTTATTAAAGACACGCACGGATTTTAAATCGACCCACATCACAACTCATAATAACGCGGTATTAAAAAATTAATTATCGTCGAAATCCGGATCCCCGGTCACGTAACCAAAGTATTGCAACATCGGCACCACGAAGGAAATCACCAATAAACCGACGACGACGTTCGAGAAGACTTCTCTCTTCGCGCCGGTTTCTTCCCTCGTTTTGAAGGTTCTGCTCATGTCCTTCTCGTACTTCGTCGGAGGCCCCGGATCCTCTTTCCCTTCCAACACCGCCGCAATCCTATCGATACTCGACGTCATTGCTTCGTTGAATTTCTCGTACTCGAGGTTAATCGGCACGTTCTTGCTCAAAATCGAGTCCAAAACGTCGTTGCCAACTGCTTTTAAAAATTGCGGTCCGCCGACCACCGCCGCCTCCTTCGCCGACTTCACCAACAAAAAATTCCCTTTCGTGTTCCCTTCCTCCAACGTCGGGTACCAGGTTTCCAAAACCTTATCGCCGAACGCGTACGGGTCTTGCTCGAATACCAATTTACGAACCGTAATGACGTTCAAGTGATACCCGGTTTGATCTTCGAGTTCTTTCAACGTCTTGTTGATTGCCCCCGCGGACGCGCGAGACATGATTCCAGCGTCGTCGACAATATACCCCTCCGTCGGTGCGGGTGTTTGCAAAATCTCAATCTCCGATGCCTTCGCCGCATCGACGCAAGACGTCAAAGACATCGCGGACGCCAACGCGAGCGCGGACGCGCCCAAACCGAGTCGCTCGAGCAGCACCGTTCCGGGGTTCCGCTTTGTCTCCTTCTCGGCGGCGTCGTCCTCTTCAAAGAACGACGATGTCGACGACGACGGGGATGATGATGATGATGATGATGATGATGATGGTGACGAGGGAAAAGCTCTGCATTTTGTCATCGGATTCGTCGCTCGCGTTTCGTGCTGCTTTCCGACCCGCCTCACTCCGATTCTCTTTGTCGACGTTGTTGAGGACGAACCGGAGGCGGCGACGAACGCTGCTTTCTTCGCGTTGGTGATGGTTGTTGTTGTGCTGATGGACGTCGTCGTCATTATTTATTATTGTGCTGTCTCTGTCTCTGTCTCCTCGACGACACACACAGGAGTCAAATGTGACGAGTGTGACATTTTTATCA
>MDTC01064602.1_pt1 | contig 15767 bp, 16 predicted proteins | sample 811181 | NCBI WGS metagenome assembly MDTC01 (sample SAMN05326644, study PRJNA326480) | marine metagenome | isolation source: seawater | place: Pacific Ocean: North | collected 2011
TGTACAATATTGTAGCCAAGAACCGTTACCGCTGGTTTGGTAAAAAAGACCAGTGCATGTTGCCTAGTAAAGAACTTGAAAACCGTTTTTTAGACTGAATTAATTGATTAAATTTAGCAAGAAAATCGCTTTTCAGATTCAAAAAAAATAATTTAAAAAAAAATGAAAAAATATTTAGCACCTAAAAAAAAATGTTTAGGTTTGCATCATTAATTTTTTAAATAATGAATTTAATTACAACACATCATCATTCACATTTTTGCCAACAGGCGAAGTGAATTTGATATGTAATTAAATTAAGATATTCAAAAAACACCGTCTGATCAAACCCGATGGTGTTTTTTTATGACCATAGGTTTGCTCAGGCCCTTAAAAACAAAATATGAGCAAACTAAAAATTGCAATTCAAAAAAGCGGAAGACTGAACGAGGATTCGCTAAAGCTCTTAAAAGATTGTGGTCTTGCCATTCACAATGGAAAAGACCAATTGAAAGTGGTTGTCAATAATTTCCCAGTGGAGCTTTTGTACTTGCGCAACTCGGATATTCCTCAATACTTAGAAGACGGAACCGCTGATTTAGGCATCATAGGCGAAAATTTACTTTTGGAAAAGCAAAAGCAAGTAAGAGTCGTCAAAAAATTAGGGTTTTCAAAATGTCGTGTTTCATTGGCAGTACCCAAAGATTTAGAAGACAACAGTCTAAAGTATTTTAACGGCAAAAAAATTGCAACCTCCTACCCCGTTACACTTCAAAAATTTCTAAGTGAAAATAAAATCAGTGCAGAGATTCACCCCATTTCTGGATCTGTAGAAATTGCACCGAACATAGGATTAGCAGATGGGATTTGTGATATTGTTAGCTCTGGAAGTACTCTTTTTAGAAATGGTTTGAAAGAAACACAAGTTATTTTAAAATCTGAGGCTGTATTGGCAAAGTCCTTAAAACTCAACAAAGCTCAACAAGCCATTCTGGACAAACTGTTGTTTAGAATTAATGCTGTATTGAGAGCTAAAAACAGCAAATATATTTTACTCAATGTCCCTAACGAAAAAATAAAGCAGGTATCAAAGCTGCTACCAGTCCTAAAAAGTCCCACCATTTTACCATTGGCAGATGAAGGCTGGAGCTCTTTACACACTGTAATTGACGAAACCAAGTTTTGGGAAGTTATCGACGAACTTAAAGCAGCTGGCGCAGAAGACATCTTAATTGTACCAATTGATAAAATGGTAATATGAAAACTTATAAAAATCCCAATCAAAAAAAATGGGCTGAGCTCATAAAACGCCCCGTAATTAACCAATTACAACTGAGTAAAACAGTCGAAGAAATTATCCAAGATGTGTCCGATAATGGAGACGAGGCTCTATTTAAATATACCCAAAGGTTTGACGGTGTAACATTAAGCAAGCTTGAAGTGCGTGAAAAAGAAATTGAAAATTCAATTGCTCAAACACCTCAATCCCTGAAAGCGGCAATAAATATTGCTTACAATAATATCAAAGCGTTTCACATGGCACAACAACGCTCTGAGGCAACAGTTGAGACCATGCCAGGAGTGCGTTGTTGGAGAAAGTCCGTTGCTATTGAAAAAGTGGGGCTCTACATCCCCGGAGGAACAGCACCATTATTTTCAACAATTTTGATGCTTGGCATTCCTGCTCAAATTGCAGGTTGCAAAGAGATTGTTTTATGTACGCCACCAAACAAAAACAAAACCATAGACCCAGTCATTTTATACACCGCAAAACTTGTAGGAATTACTAAAATATACACTGTTGGAGGTGCCCAAGCCATCGCAGCAATGGCTTGTGGAACAGAAAGCATTCCTCAAGTCTATAAAATATTTGGACCTGGTAACCAATATGTTACAAACGCAAAAGAATGCGTTCAACAAAGGGGTGTGGCAATTGACATGCCAGCAGGACCAAGTGAATTGTTGGTGATTGCAGACGATACTTGTAATCCTGCCTTTGTCGCATCGGATTTACTATCGCAAGCAGAACACGGCACTGACAGTCAAGTGGTTTTATTGAGCGACAGCGAAAAAATAATTGAGGCCTGCTTGAGAGAAGTAGTTCAACAAACGGAACAATTAGAAAGAAAAAAAACTGCGATTGAAGCTTTAAAAAACAGCAAAGCCATAAGTTTAGAAAGCATGCAACAGTGTATTGAATTCAGCAATAGATATGCGCCAGAGCATTTAATTATTGCTTCCGAAGAGGCAAATGAATTGGCGGAAGAAGTTGTAAATGCAGGTTCTGTATTTTTAGGCAATTACAGTTGTGAGTCTGCGGGGGACTACGCCAGTGGTACCAATCACACATTACCTACCAATGGCTATGCTAAAAATTACAGTGGGGTTTCTTTGGATAGCTTCGTAAAAAAAATCACTTATCAAGAAATTAATAAGCAAGGAATTCAAAACCTTGGTAAAACAATTGAAATTATGGCAGAGGCCGAAAAATTAACAGCGCATAAAAATGCGGTTACACTAAGACTGAAAGACATTGAAAATGATTGATATCAACCAAATCGTAAGACCCAATATACTGACGCTAAACCCCTACACTAGTGCAAGAGATGCGCATACAGGACGTGAAGGTGTTTTTTTAGATGCCAATGAAAATCCCTATGGGACACTAAACCGTTACCCAGACCCCTACCAAAGAAAACTCAAACAAAAATTAGCGATATTAAAAGGCGTTGCTCAAGAAAATATATTTATTGGAAATGGTTCTGATGAGGTCATAGATTTAGCGTTTAGAATTTTTTGCAACCCTGGTGAGGATAAGGTCTTAACTTTTTCTCCTACCTACGGAATGTACAGTGTGTCTGCTGCCATTAACAACATTGAATTGATAAACCTTCCACTTGCAAATGATTTTCAAATCAACATGGATGAACTCAGCCCCTACCTCAACGATTCAAGCATAAAATTGATATTTATTTGTTCGCCCAATAACCCTACTGGAAATTTAATCTACAGCGCAGATATAGAATTGATTCTGAATCAATTTGAAGGCATTGTAATTCTCGATGAGGCTTACATTGATTTTGCCAATAGAGATTCTTTAATCGGTTTATTACAAAGCCACAATAACCTAATTGTGATGCAAACTTTTAGCAAAGCTTGGGGGTTGGCCGCAGCAAGATTGGGAACGGCTTACTCAAGCGAAGAAATCATTGCCATTTACAATCGTGTAAAACCGCCCTATAATGTGAGTGCAATAAATCAACAGGCAGCTATTGATGCCCTTGATAACATCAAAAATTACAAGGAAAAATTGGCGTTAATCAAAACGGAAAAAGAAAGACTTATAACAAAACTCAAAACAATTCATCGCATTAAAACCATTTACCCTTCTGATGCAAATTTCTTATTAATTGAAGTCACCGATGCCAACCGATTGTACAAAGACTTAGTCGCGAAAAAAATTATAATCAGAAACAGAGATAAACAAATTGCAAATTGCCTAAGAATCTCTATTGGTACTGCAGAAGAAAATGAAAAGTTAATAAATGCCTTAAGAACGTACGCATGAAAAAAGTATTATTTATAGACCGAGATGGAACATTAGTCATTGAACCTCCAATTGACTATCAATTAGACAGTTTAGAAAAATTGACATTTTACCCTGGAGTATTTCAATGGCTATCTAAAATCACAACAGAATTAGATTACGAATTGGTTATGGTCACAAATCAAGACGGCTTAGGAACAGCGGCCTTTCCTGAAGATACATTTTGGCCTGCTCAAAACAAGATCATAGAGGCGTTTGAAAACGAAGGAATCACATTTTCAAAAGTCTTAATTGATAAAAGTTTTCCGGAAGATGATGCGCCTACGCGAAAACCAAAAACAGGTTTATTGAATGCTTATATCTATGGTGAGTACGACTTAACCAACTCCTTTGTGATTGGAGATAGAGCAACTGATATCATGCTGGCAGATAATTTAAACGCCCAAGGCATATTTATAGGAGACAGTAATGAAGCAGCCGTTTTGTCTACAAAAAAATGGTCTGATGTCTACAATTATTTAAAGGCGATTCCAAGACAAGCGACTGTAAAACGCTGCACCAAAGAAACAGACATAACTGTCCACATAAATCTTGATGGATCGGGCCATTCTAAGCTTGATACTGGTATTGGATTTTTTGACCATATGTTAGAACAAATAGCCAAGCACGGAAACTTAAACTTAGAAGTAAGTGTCAAAGGAGATTTACAGATTGATGAGCACCACACTATCGAAGATGTTGGGATCAGTTTGGGAGCTGCATTTTTAAAAGCATTGGGCAATAAAAAGGGAATTGAACGCTATGGTTTCTTATTACCAATGGACGATTGTTTGGCCCAGATTGCGATTGATTTTGGCGGACGACCGTGGTTGGTTTGGGAAGCAGAATTTAAACGTGAAATGATAGGTGAAATGCCTACAGAAATGTTTATGCATTTTTTTAAATCCTTTAGCGATGCTGCAAAATGTAATCTCAATATAAAATCGGAAGGAAGCAACGAACACCACAAAATAGAAGCTATTTTTAAAGCCTTTGCCAAAGCCCTGAAGATGGCCGTAAAAAAAACAAACAACTTTAACATCCCAAGTACAAAAGGAACTCTATGATTGCGATCATAAAATACAATGCGGGCAATATTAAATCGGTTCAAAATGCATTGACCAGGCTTGGCTATGAAAGTGAAATAACAGATGACCAAATGGCCATAAACACTGCAGACAAAGTCATATTCCCCGGCGTTGGAGAGGCCAGTACAGCAATGCGTTATTTGAGGGAAAAAGGATTGGATAAAGTGATTAGCGACGTGACACAGCCTTTCTTAGGAATTTGCTTAGGCCTTCAATTAATGTGTGAAAGTAGCGAAGAAGGCCATACAGACTGCTTGGGCATATTTGACACAAAAGTGAAATTATTTCCACCTGAAGATAAAGTCCCTCATATGGGATGGAACTCTTTTAATACTTTAAAAGGACCGCTTTTCAAGGAAGTAAAAAAGCAAGATAATGTCTATTATGTGCATAGCTATTATGCTGAAAAATGCAAGGACACCGTAGCGTCTTGTAATTATGTAAAACCCTTTAGTGCAGCCTTACAAAAAGATAATTTTTATGCAACCCAATTTCACCCAGAAAAATCTGCAGGCGTTGGAGCACAAATTCTTAGAAATTTTTTACAACTATGAGATTGATACCTGCCATAGACATCATACAAGGACAGTGTGTTAGACTCTCCAAAGGAGATTTCAATACCAAAAAAGTATATAATTTAAATCCCCTAGAAGTTGCCAAGTCGTTTGAAGACAATGGGATTAAACACCTTCATTTAGTCGATTTAGATGGGGCAAAATCCCAACACATTGTCAATTATAAAATATTGGAAAGCATTTGCACCAAAACAAACCTAAAAGTAGACTTTGGTGGCGGTCTAAAATCCGATGACGATTTGAGAATTGCATTTGAAAGTGGTGCACATCAAATTACAGGGGGTAGCATCGCTGTAAAGCAGCCCGAAATCTTTAATGCATGGTTGCAAGACTATGGGAGTGACAAGATCATTTTGGGAGCGGACTGTAAAGACCAAAAAATTGCCACTTCGGGCTGGCTGGAAACTTCAGCGTTAAACGTGATAAGTTTTATAAAAAATTACGAAGAAAAAGGAATTTCCTATGTCATTTGTACGGACATCTCAAAAGACGGTATGTTAGAAGGAACTTCAAATGAATTGTATGAAAAAATTATAAATGAAACCAATGTGAAATTGATTGCAAGTGGGGGTGTATCCAATATTGATGACCTTGTTCAACTCAAAGCATTGGGCTGTGAAGGCGCGATTATTGGCAAAGCCATTTACGAAGGAAAAATTACATTAAAACAACTGCAGGTATTATGTTAAAAAAGCGCATCATACCCTGTTTAGACATCAAAGATGGTCGAACCGTTAAAGGGGTTAATTTTATTGACATAAGGGATGCAGGAGACCCAATTGAACTGGCCAAAACCTATGTTGCCCATGGCGCTGATGAACTGGTTTTTTTGGACATCACAGCAACAGTAGAGTACAGAAAAACATGGATTGATTTGGTCAATAAGATTGCACGTGAAATTAACATTCCATTTACAGTGGGTGGAGGCATCAATTCCGTAGAGGATGTCCGAACATTGCTCAAAGCTGGTGCAGACAAAGTAAGCATTAATTCTGCGGCAGTAAACCAGCCGCATCTTATTTGCGATATTTCTAAAGAATTTGGAAGCCAGTGTACTGTAGTTGCTATTGATACAAAATTTGAAAGTGGAGAATGGCGTGTTTTTACCCATGGGGGAAGAACTCCTACAGCCTTGAAAACAGTCGAGTGGGCGCAAGAAATTGAAAAATTAGGCGCAGGAGAAATTCTGTTGACTTCAATGAACAATGACGGTACAAAAAATGGCTTTGCGCTGGACATCACCCGCACGGTTTCTAAAGCTGTTAATGTGCCTGTTATTGCGTCTGGTGGAGCTGGTAAAAAAGAAGATTTTAAAAATGTTTTTGAACAAACTACCGCAACAGCGGCATTAGCTGCCAGTATTTTTCATTTTAACGAGATTCCCATCACGGAACTAAAGACTTATTTAACAAAACAACAAATACCCATAAGAATATGATTATAGATTTTTCAAAAGGAAAAGGTTTGATCCCCGTTATCATTCAAGACCACGCAAGCTTGCAAGTACTGATGTTGGGTTATATGAACCAAGAGGCGTTCCATAAAACCGAAGCAGAAAACAAAGTTACTTTTTACAGCCGAAGTAAAAAAAGATTGTGGACCAAAGGAGAAGAATCGGGCAACTTTTTAAAGGTCATTGACATGCAAATTGATTGTGACAACGATACCCTATTGATCAAAGCCGATCCCGTAGGTCCAACCTGTCACACAGGCAGTACCTCTTGCTTTAAAGAAGAAACCTCTAAAGGGTTTGTTTATGCGTTAGAAGACACCATAAACAAGCGTATTATTGAGGCAGATGAAAATTCTTATACCTATAAATTATTTAAAAAGGGAATTAATAAAGTAGCCCAAAAGGTGGGTGAAGAAGCTGTTGAATTGGTCATAGAATCAAAAGACAATGACCTCAATTTGTTTAAAAACGAAGCAGCTGATTTATTATACCACTATTTAATTTTATTAAAGGCCAAAGAACTGAACTTTGAAGCCATTGAAGAGGTATTAGAAAAACGAAAAAAATAACCAAATATCCTACAAATAAAAAAATGAGGACTGATCCTAATGGACTAATTAATTTTTGGAAACTTGGCTTTTATTTTGTCTAAGGCCAAATTATCAATTCCACCAGTATGGGTGTGCAGTTGACGGGCTTTTGGCGCATAAGTTCCGTTTTGAATCTGATCTCCAATAATTTGATAAGCTTCTCTAAATGTAGCTCCATTTTGAACCAGTGCATTGATGCTGTCTACTGAGAACAAATACTTGTATTTATCGTCCTTTAAATCTACGGATTTGACGCTTATCCCTTGCAATCCATAATTAAAAATCGACAATACAGTTTTAATTGTTTCAAATGCTGAAATCATTGGCGGTTTTAAAAGTTGAAAATCTCGGTGGTATCCACTAGGTAAATTAGATGTAATCATTTGAATTTGGGAAGACAAACTCTGTAAGCCATTACATTTGGCACGAATCAATTCAAAAACATCGGGATTCTTTTTATGGGGCATGATGCTGCTGCCAGTTGTTAGATCTTCTGGAACTCCAATAAAGTCAAAATTTTGACTCATATACAAACAAATATCCATCGAGAATTTGGAAAGTGTAAACGCCAAATGACCCAAGCTTGAGGCAATAATTTGTTCATTTTTACCACGAGTCATTTGCGCAGCTACCACATTGTATTTTAGGTCTGAAAAATCCAAAAGTGATGTTGTCATTTCTCTATCAATTGGAAATGAACTTCCATAGCCTGCTGCTGATCCCAATGGGTTTTGGTCAACAATCTTCTGAGTAGATTGCAATATTATAACATCGTCAATCAAGGCTTCTGCATAAGCAGAAAACCAAAGTCCAAAAGAGGAAGGCATAGCCACTTGCAAATGTGTGTACCCTGGTAAGAGTTCTAGTTGATGCTTTTCAGCCAAAGACATTAAAGTGTCAAATACAGTTTTGATTTGAGATAGGATGGCGCTTAAGTTATCTTTGTAATATAACTGTAAGGCCACTAAAACCTGGTCGTTTCTTGAACGGGCCGTATGAATCTTTTTACCGGCTGTTCCCAAACGCTTTGTCAATTCAAATTCGATTTTTGAATGTACATCCTCAAATGTATCTTCAATTTCAAATGAACCTGATTCAACAGCTTTTTCTAAGTCTTGAATTGCCTGTTCTATTTGCAGGAATTCATCAGATTCCAAAATACCGACATGTGCCAGCATTTTGGCATGTGCCAAAGATGCTTTCAAATCGTAAGGTGCAATATGGAGATCGACCTCACGGTCATCCCCTACTGTAAATGCCTCAATTGTTTTGTCTATAGAAATTCCTTTATCCCAAAGTTTCATCCGTTAAAGTATATTGGTTAGTAATTGGATATACAAATTGATACCCGTTTCAATTTCATTAATAAAAATAAATTCATCAGCTGTATGTGATCGGGTACTGTCTCCAGGCCCTAATTTTAAGGACGGGCAACTCAAAACAGATTGATCTGAAAGCGTCGGTGAGCCATAGGTCTCGCGCCCCATTTTAAGGCCTGCCAAAACCAATGGGTGTGACATCGGAATTGAAGACGAGTTTAAATGGGTACTTCTCGGCTTGACAATGGCATTGGGCAGATGCTGTTGGATGATTTCAACAATCTCAGTATTGGAATAACAGTCATTAACCCGAACGTCCACAGTCATTGATAGTTTGGCAGGAACGGCATTGTGCTGTTGCCCCGCACTAATTTGAGTCAATGTCATTTTAACAGCGCCTAAGGTCTCTGATTTTTTTTCAAACTCAAAATTCCGAATCCATTCCATGACAGGAATCGCGTTATAAAGCGCGTTATCATGGTTGGGGTGAGCGGCGTGACTTGGAGTGCCAAGAACGTCAATATCAAAAACAACCAATCCTTTTTCGGCAATTGCCAACATCATTTGAGTCGGCTCTCCAACAATGGCAATGTCAATTTTTGGAATGATATGAAGCATGCTATTGAGACCATTGGGACCGCTGCTTTCTTCTTCTGCAGATCCTATAAATAATAAATTATATGATAAATTCTCTTGATTGTAAAAATGGGAAAAAGTTGCCAGCAGAGCAACCAAACATCCTCCGGCATCGTTGCTGCCCAATCCGTACAACTTGCCATCTTCTATGTGAGCATCAAATGGATTTTTGGTGTAGCCTGTGTTGGGTTTTACAGTATCGTGGTGAGAATTGAGTAAAAGCGTTGGTTTAGAAGCATCAAAAAACTTATTTTTCGCCCAAACATTATTTTGGTGGCGTTTGTGTGGAATATTAAAGGTTTCAAACCATTGTTCTAAGCGCTGTGCAGTGGCCGCCTCCTCTGATGAAAAAGAGGGGATTTGGATAAGATCCTTTAACAATATAATAGCGGATTGCTGTAGTAAATCAATAGTGATCATAGCGCAATAGTTGTATATGAATTTGAAACATTTGAAAGCATTTCGGATTGTCCAATGCAAACTTTAGAAACGCCTTGCACTAGGGCTTCAAAACAATTTTTAAGTTTAGGAAGCATGCCATCTGAGATAACCCCTGTGTTCAAAAGTTCTTTATAGGTTTCCTTGTTGATAAACTCAATCACTGAATCCGCTTTGTCTTTATCTTTTAAAACCCCTGGTTTTTCAAAACAATAATATAGGGTTGTATCAAAATAAGATGCCAAAGCAACTGCTATAGCGGCTGCAATGGTGTCCGCATTTGTATTGAGCAACTGCCCTTTTTTATCGTGAGTGATTGCCGAGAAAACAGGTGTGAATTCACTTTTCAGTAGCAATGAAATATAATCTGAATTTATTGACTGAATATCGCCAACATACCCATAGTCGATTTCAGAAACATTTCTTTTTCGAGATTGAATACAGTTGGCATCGGCCCCCGAGCAACCGATTGCATCACAACCCAATGCCTGAAGGTTGGCTACCAAAGAAGTATTGATTTTCCCCGAATAAACCATAGTAATGAGTTCTAGAGTATTGGCATCTGTAATGCGACGCCCATCAATCATCTGAACGTTTAAGCCCATTTTCGAAGACAGCGCCGTTGCGGATTTACCACCTCCATGAACTAAAATTTTAGGCCCTTGAAGCGCGGTAAAATTAACCAAAAAGTTTTGAAGCGCTTTGGGATCATCAATGATATGACCACCAATTTTTACAATATTTAAGAACTGTTTCATAAAGATTCTAAAAGTTTTTTAATCACAATTTGAGCGGCAAAAGTTCGGTTGTTAGATTGTGCAATACACAATGATTGATCGCTGTCTAACACTGCATCTTCTACAACGACATTGCGTCGAACCGGAAGGCAATGCATAAATTTAGCAGCACCAATCTTTTCTTTTGTCAGCATCCAATCCGATTTTGTATTTAATATTTTACCATATTCAGAGAAACTACTCCAATTTTTTGCATACACAAAATCAGCAGCTTTTAAAGCTTTGTTCTGGTTGTAATACACTGGAGTATTTTTAACAATAGTTGGATCTAGATCATAACCTTCTGGGTGTGCTATACATAAATCGACGTCTTGGAGCTGCATGGTTTTTATAAATGAATTCGCAACTGCATGCGGAAGAGCCTTGGGATGAGGTGCCCAGGTCAATAAAACTTTTGGCTTCTTTTTTTGACGGGTTTCTGCAACCGTTATGGCGTCTGCCAAGCTTTGCAAAGGATGTGCAGTAGCACTTTCCATATTGATCACAGGAACGGTCGCGAAAGTGGCAAAGGCATTTAAAATCCATTCAGATTGATCTTTTGCTTTATCTGTTAGGGTAGGAAAAGCTCTGACCCCAATAATAGTGGCATATTGAGAAATGACTTTAGCAGCTTCTTTTACATGCTCAGAGTTCTGAAAATTCATTATGGCGCCATCTTCAAACTCTAATTGCCATGCATCACTCAAATTCAATACAATAACATGCATTCCTAAATTCTTTGCTGCCAATTCTGTACTGATGCGCGTCCGCAAGCTGGCGTTAAAAAACAGCAATACCAAGGTCTTTTGAGCCCCCTGAGATTGGTATTTAAAAGGATGGGCTTTTAATGCAATTGCTTCTTTAATGGTAGCATTTAAATCTTCAATATTATTAATATTTAAAAAATGTTTCACAGTATATTTTTTAAAGCTTTAAAAAGGGAATCAATATGTTCTTTTCTTATGGTTAAAGGTGGTAGTATACGGATCAGGTTTGGATTCTTAGAACTTCCCGTAAATATTTTATGCTGAAAAAGCAGTTTTTTTCTCAATTCTGATACGGGAAATTCAAATTCTAAACCAAGCATCAGACCTCTGCCTTTGAGATTGACGATTTCAGAGACATCTTTGGCTTGTTCTCTAAAATAAACTTCCAATTCTTTTGCATTCTGCATTAAATTTTGAGCTTTCAAAGCTTTTAAAACACTCAAAGTGGCCACACAAGCCAAATGGTTTCCACCAAAAGTCGTTCCTAACAGTCCGAAAGAAGCTTTAATTTCAGGATGAATTAAAATACCGCCTACTGGAAATCCATTTCCCATGCCTTTGGCCATTGAAATGATATGGGGTTTGATACCGTGTTTTTGAAATGCAAAAAAATCACCACTTCGACCAAAACCTGACTGCACCTCATCGGCAATGAGCACAGCACCATAAGTTTTGCAAAGTATTTCTAATCCTTGACAAAACGCTGTAGTACTTTGATCTAAACCACCTACCCCTTGAATACATTCAATAATAACAGCGCAGGTTTCTCCTTTTTTAAGCGTGTTCTCTACCGCCTCCAAATCCCCTAATGGATGAAAATCTACTTTTTGCTGTGCATTAAGTGGTGCTATAATTTTTGCATTGTCCGTGCTCGCTACTGCTGCAGAGGTACGGCCATGAAAGGCATTTTCAAAGGCAATAATGGAATGTTTCTTGGTGTGAAAAGAGGCTAATTTTAATGCGTTTTCATTGGCTTCAGCTCCAGAACTACACATGAATAGCTTGTAATTCTCACAGTTTGAATCAAGGGTAAGTTCTTCAGCTAATTGCACTTGAAATGGGTTTTTCACAGCATTACTGTAAAAACCAATTTGGTTCAATTGTTGAGTTATGCTCTCAACATATTTAGGATGAGCATGCCCGATAGAAATCACCGCATGACCGCCGTAGAGATCCAAATATTGTGTATCCTGATCATCAAAAATATAGACATCTCTTGCACGAACCGGTGTTACATCAAACAAAGGATAAACGTCAAATAATTTCATACTTGATCCGATTTTATACTATTAATTTTATTGAATGATGCCACCATGCCTTGAATGAGAGAAGAACTTAAACCTTTGTGTTCCATCTCGTTGAGACCTTCTATGGTGCAACCTTTTGGGGTGGTTACCTTGTCAATTTCTTGTTCCGGGTGTTTTCCGTTCTTAATTAATAATTGTGCGGCCCCTTCACTTGTAAACATGGCCAGACGCTGGGCTTCCGAAGCATCAAAACCCAATTGAACGGCAGCTTGTGTAGCAGCGCGAATTAAACGCATCCAAAACGCAATCCCACTGGCACAAACAATCGTAGCGGCTTGCATTTTTGATTCTGGAATACAAATCGTAGCGCCAAGCCTATTGAAAATGGCTTCCGCTACAGCTACTCTTGATTTTCCCGCTTCATTGGTGCAAATACAAGTCATAGATTTACCCACAGCAATGGCTGTATTGGGCATGGCCCTAATGATGTGATTTTTTGAACCAACCAAGGCTTCAATTTTAGCAATTGAAAAGCCAGTGATGGTTGAAATCACAATGTGCTTTTCTGTTAAAAAAGGAGCGATCTTTTCCAAAATTGATTGTAAATGTGCAGGCTGAACTGCAAAAATCAAAATATCTGAATTTTTGACTGCCAAAGAATTGTCGGTGGTTAGATGTACATTTTTATATCCTTCAAATTCTTTTAAAGCAGTCAATCCCCTACGTGTTAAATACAAAGCGGTAATGACATTATTAATGATGAGACCCTTGGCAATCGCTGCGCCCAAATTTCCGGTTCCTATAACTGCAATTTTCATGTGTTTAATTTTAAAAATAATTAGCTTTAAGTTGTAATCCCATGGCTTGATCAAGACCAAACATGAGGTTCATATTTTCGACTGCTTGCCCAGAAGCACCTTTGAGAAGATTATCGATGACGCTAGATATGAGTAATTTATTTTTATACTTACTTAGATGTATCAAACATTTATTGGTATTCACCACCTGTTTGAGATGAACTTCATTTTCAGAAATAATAGTAAAAGGTGCATCTTTATAATAAGATTTATAAAGCGATTGAATGGCCTCTAAACATTCGTCAATTTCCAAATATGAGGTTGCAAAAATACCGCGAGAAAAATTTCCTCTGTTTGGAATAAAATTCAAATCTTGCGAAAAATCGGTTTGCAGAGATTGGATAGATTCCGTTATTTCATCTAAATGTTGGTGAGAAAAAGCTTTGTAGTGTGAAAAATTATTATCTCTCCAAGTAAAATGGGTGGTGGCACTGGGCTTTGTCCCTGCGCCAGTGGCTCCTGTAACGGCGTTGATGTGAACTGCATTGTATAATAGCCCATTTGCAGCTAAAGGTAAGAGTGCCAACTGAATGGCGGTTGCAAAACATCCTGGATTTGCAATGTTTTGCGCCTTAATGATCTGTTTTTTGTTTAATTCTGTAAGGCCGTATGTAAATGTCCTTGCATTAAAATCTGAATCGGCCATCAATCTAAAATCATTACTTAAATCTATTATTTTTACTGTGCTTGAAACGGGATTATTTTTTAAGAATTGTTTAGAATTACCATGTCCCAAACACAAAAACAAAAGGTCGATTTTTGAATTTATTTTGTTTGAAAACTGTAATGCAGTTTCACCAACTAAATCTTGATGAATGGCACTAACCAGTTGGCCTGAACTCGATGTGCTGTATATAAAATCAATGTTTGCTTCAGGATGCTTTAAAAGCAATCGAATCAACTCACCTGCAGTATAACCTGCACCTCCAATAATTCCTATCTTAATCATGCTGTTGAATTTATATTTTGAATGATTTTATTTTGATTAGACATAATTTTAATAAAGCCTTTGGCATCATCCGCTGTCCACGCTGTATTCATTTCACCATAGCTTCCAAACTCTGATTTCATCAAATCATAGTCTGATTTCACCCCGTTAAGCGTAAAATGGTAGGGTTTTAAAGCCACTGTAACTGCACCTGAAACATGAGATTGACTGGATTCTAAGAAAGCTTCCATATTTCGCATCACGGGATCTAAATATTGACCCTCGTGTAAATGCATACCGTAATACTGTGCCATGCTGTCCTTGTGCTGTAACTGCCATTTGGAAAGGGTGTGCTTTTCCAAGAGGTGATGCGCCTTTATTATGATAAGGGCTGCTGGCGCTTCGAAACCCACACGCCCTTTGATACCAACGATGGTGTCTCCTACATGAATATCCCTTCCAATAGCATATGCACCCGCCAACTTATTTAAAATTTGAATGTTTTTAACAGGGGTATTTTTTTGGCCGTCAATTGCAACCAGTTCCCCATTGAGAAAATCTAATGTCACCAAAGTATCTTCTTTTTTTATCATTTGAGAGGGATAAGCCTCTTCCGGTAAAGCCAAATGAGAGGTAAGCGTTTGATCGCCTCCAACGCTAGTACCCCAAAGTCCTTTGTTGATTGAATATTTCGCTTTATCCCAAGACATTTCTAGCCCTTTGGATTTTAAATACGCTATTTCTTGTTCCCGACTTAATTTATGGTCCCTTATTGGAGTGATAATTTCAATTTCTGGTGCTAATATTTGAAAAATGACATCAAATCTAACTTGATCATTTCCAGCGCCTGTACTCCCATGTGCAATGTATTTCGCATTTATTGACTTGGCATAAGTTACAATTTCAATGGCCTGAATAATGCGTTCTGCACTCACAGAAAGTGGATAGGTGTTGTTTTTAAGCACATTACCAAAAATTAAATACTTCACCACTTCATTGTAATAGCGTTCTGTGGCCTCAATATTCTTGTAAACAGCAACGCCCATTTGATAGGCTTTAGATTCAATTAATGCAATAGCTGCTTTATCAAAACCTCCTGTATTTACACTAATGGCATGGACTTCGTAACCAAAATCTTGTGAGAGATGAACTGCACAATAAGAAGTATCCAATCCACCGCTGTAAGCCAATACTAATTTATCTTTAGAAATCATTGTTTTGTTTTTTTTAAAAAAAGAGACGCTTTAATGCTTCTAAAGGCGGATGCGTTTTTCTTTTTTGTGTTTTTATTTTTTTGCTTTTTGGGGTCAAACAACATCCCTGTACACAAGCACATTGATTGTGAGGTGCGCTGAAGAATGTCATAATTTTTACAAGTTTGACATCCTTTCCAAAAGGAAGGTTCATTTGTGAGCTCAGAAAAGGTAACTGGCTTGTATCCCAAAGCACTGTTGAGTTTCATTACGGCCAAGCCCGTCGTAATACTAAATACTTTGGCTGTTGGATATTTTTTTCTAGAGTGGTCAAA
>MDTC01167587.1_pt1 | contig 15767 bp, 7 predicted proteins | sample 811181 | NCBI WGS metagenome assembly MDTC01 (sample SAMN05326644, study PRJNA326480) | marine metagenome | isolation source: seawater | place: Pacific Ocean: North | collected 2011
CCAATTTGCTTCTGGGTAATCTTCTGGGAGGTAGAGTAGTCAAGGACTGCTTCATCTAATGCTACTTCGATTTTCACATCTCCATTTTCGGCACCTGATATCAGGTTGCCAGTGACTAGTACCAAGTCCTCTCTCTGGGAATCGGTCGGCCTAGGGGCAGTGAACTGGACCAAAGGTGGCTCGTCACCGAAGTCCTCACCTACCACTATGAAGTACATCCTGTGCTTCTCACTCTGTTTTCCTGCTTTATCGTAGACAATGAGCTCTACACGGATCTCATTTTCTAGAGTACCTTCTGGGTTGCTCGTGAGATTTCTGAACGTATATGTCCACTCATCTGTAGCAGAAGCTGGAATCTGGAACTCATGACCCTCCAAAGTTGGGCTCTGGCTATCCCACGGGTAGTCGAAGAAGACCTTCCATTCGAATAGCTCTATTCCAGACTCCCCTTCAGGAGCGTCAGGATCAGTGCTATTCTCAGCTGAGAATGACAGGCTTATGTCTCCCGTCTCAGTTAGCCTTACACGGTATATTGGCCAGTCAGTTCCTGCTACTGTCTTGGTACCATCCAATGCGATGAATTCCGAGATTGCAGAATTAGAGATAATCGAGGCAGACGCTAGTGGCCTGAACTCATCTGCCAGGGTATCGTCTGTAACGAGTCGGATATAGGTGATCCTAGTGTGTCCCTCTTCATCGTGGAGATACAGGGTTAGCATCCATTCTGCTCCGATTCTGCAACCGGTGTTGGATGAAGTATTTGCAACACAGAAAGAGCCGAGAGTAGGAATCTCTGGAGATGTCTGTTGGGTGTGGCTGATTTCTCCTGCATCTATAATTGCACCATCCCAACCAGTTACAGAATCATTATTGCCAGAGGAAAGGGTCCAATCAGCGAAAACTCCTGGAACATTTGTGACATAGTCGAAAGATAGATCGGAGTTGCTCTTGATATACATTGTAGAGTAAGCCCCGGTTATCGAGTCTATAGAGGGAGATTGCCCATTTACCGTTAGGTCGTAACCCTCTCCGGCAATTCCGAAGTCCGAAGGATATGGGGTAAGCTTGTATTCCAGTAGATTGGATAGAATCGGGATCTGCTCTCCACCGAATTCTTGAGTTACACTTGGGTTCTCAACATCTATCGTAGTTACGATCATTCCCCCAGCACCTCGGTTACATACTGAAAGGAGAGACTGAGACTCGTATGTATTGTCTCTAATCAGTGTATGGAAGGTTCCAGCAGGATCACTAATTCTTCCCCCACAAACCTGAGGGATCTGAGTCCCCTGTACTTGTGCGGTGTCTAGACCCGATAGAGCCACATGACTCCCTCCGTTTATCGCGCCAAATGCCGATATCTCTACATCATCCATGAGGGGGTGGAATGGATCCACGATAGTGATATCTTCGCTCAAGATTCTATTATCCTCAGTTAGGTTGACTTGATTTCTCATAGCAATATCCATTCCAAACGGCAGATTTGCTGGCTGGTATGCATCTCTGTAAGGACCTAGATGAATTTGTGTAGTGCCGCCCTGCACCATGAACTGTTCCAAGGTCTCAACAACAGATAGACCATCGGTGACCCGAGTGGAAGCTAGCTTGTCATAGTAGTCGCCATAGTAGACATTGTAGTCAGTCTGCCATGGAAGTAGGACCTTGTCATAGTGCTCTAGCCATGAGGGGGTAGCGTAGTCGTCCCAGTTATCCAGTTTCATCTGAGTATAGCTCATACCCATAGATTCCAAGTCTGATTTGACCATCTGAAGACGGTTCTGGTCAGTCGGGTTGGAAAGAATTGCTACATCGATTCTATCATAGAAAGTTATGATGAAGAATCGGACATTACCAGATGGCTCCACGGTATTATCTTCCTTGGTGACTTCTGCAGAGAAGCTGATATTGTATGTGTGCCCATCGGCCCAAGAGTTGAATGGTTCTGACCAATTTGCCCAGGCTCTCTGATGGGGTTCCAAGGAAAACTGACCGTTGTCCGCGGTTTGTTCGAAGACCTGTTGATTTGTCGTGAGGTCTTTTATTGACATTGAAAGGGTGTAGTCACCGTCAATGACGCCGTTCAGAAGCGGGACTGAGAAACTATGAATGGACTGGTCATCAATTGGATAAACGCATTCGTATGTGATATCTGTGACGCATTCCATGACATCGGGTTGCATCAGAGTAATTTCTGCACTGGCGATACTGAATATTATCGATGAGATATTATTTGCATCATTTACCTCTGAGGCGTTGTACCAAGCTGTAGTTGGATCAGTGGTATCAAGCATAGTCATTGCATCGATTCTGTATATTCCGCTCTCGAAATCATGATTTGCGAGGACCAGGGTGGATGACTCTGAAGCATCTAGCCCAGTGACCTCTTCCGTGTAGTTTCCGTCAAACTCGAATGTGAACTCCTCTACTCTAATATTATCAATGCCGAATCCTGCTAATCCAGCATTGCCATTGATGCCATCCTCATTCGATTGGAATCTCCAAGTCAGACTCAAATCAGAGCCGGCGAGTGTTGTGCACTCATCCCTCCAGTCAGTGGTATCGGAGCTGGTTCTATTCTGAATCACGATATGAGTGAGATCAAGTGTTATTGACTTCATGATGTTCTCGGTATCAAACCAGACTACTGAGTCGAGATTATCAGAGTGATCGCCGAAATACTCAACCTCATCATATCCATTCAAATCGAAGTCCTCGCACCTGTGGAAGTTAGGGTCTTCGGGATTCGTGTTACGGAGTCCGTTCTCGTTTAGGTCTGTCCAGCTCCCATAAACAACTCCTTGATAGAGTTCGCCATCTTTTATCCAGGATATCTCAAGATTAGCGGCATCTCTGATTGCCAGTACGTTGCCATCCCGGTCTTGCAAGAAGTCCCCTTCTGCGTAATAGTCGAAAGTGAGGTAGGTAAAGTCAGCACCAGAAGCGGCTATGGGTATTGGATCTAGAGCGAGGGTTTCATTCCATCCGTCTCCATAACCACTATCCGGATCACCTAGCCAATAAGCGAAATTCTTGAACACTCCCACGTTCTGAGGTAGCATGTCATTTGTTCCTGTGGAGTCGTCCATCCTACTTCCATTCTCGTTTCCATCATCGGTCCAAATCGGATCGACTCCGGAGAAGTCCTCAATCCCTACAAGATCGGGTTCGGCGTTGAAGATCTCTGCCTTGACTGAGAAATCAGTGAGCGTGTTACCCCAATTGGTGGCCCTTATCTCAACGTCCCTAGTCCCGGAGGCATATCTTACTCCATTCTCAAGATTTCTCCATGGCTCCTCTGCTAGCCCCGGGTCGAAGAGATTTTCAACGGTCGTCTGGAATCTTATCTCATCATTGGTGGAGTCCAAGTTTTGGAATCCTGAAGGATTGGTTAGTTCAGTCTTAATGAAGTAGGTAGAGTTGTCTCTAAAATAGGCTTCCAATGAGACTTCCTCTGAAGCTCCTGCTGCCATGTCAGTGAACGTAATAGTATCAGACACAGTCTCTTCTGTTCCGAACGTTACGTCTCTCTTCCTAATGGTGATATTGTCGAAGGCGAAGCCGTCCAAGCCTGAGTCGTATGATGACCCCTCTGGGCCTACTGAGCCGACAAGCCCACTTCTGAATCTGAATCTGATATCTATTACTTGACCGGCGTATGGAGTTAGGTCGATTGATTCGAGATCGTTAGGATCGTCTGTTTCATCGGCCGCTTCCGTATAGTTTGTCCACCCAGTTACAAAGTAATCCTGGTAGTTACCGTTGTTTGAATTGAACTCTGCATCCCCATAGAGGAGGACCCTTACCAGTCTGTTGTAGTCCCATCCTCCTGTGAAGAAGACTGATTCCCATCCATTGCCCTCTGACCAAACCTCGATTCCGCACGAGTCCTCGTAGAGCCAACGCTCCACAACTGAGTACTGCTCGGCCAGGAATAGCTCAAAGAAAGCGGTTGAGCACATCAGAGAAACATCTAGGTAAGCGGCATCTGCCCCCGTAAGATCGACGTTCTCGAGGATTAGTGACTCATCCATATTGTTGAAGTATCCGGAGTCGTTATCATTCCCTTGATAGTCCATACCTGCCCACATGTAGGTGGTGGGATTGTTGTCAGCCTCAAACCATTCATCAGTGGAGGTTCCGTTATCATCAACAGACGCATTAGACTCCTCGTGCCATGAAGAGTCTCCAGATCCATACATTCCAGTGTACGATACCTTGGAGAATGAACACGCAGGACAATTCGAGTCCTCTTCGTTCCCGTCAAAGTCATTACTGTAGACGACTGTATCGGTCCCGCCCAAGACTTCCTTCACCTCTAGGTTTACGTCGATGGAACCTGAAAGCGGATTGAGTCCGGTGTTCTTTACAGTCACATTAACGAATCTAGTTCCCTCTCCTAGTTGGGCTTGTCCAGTTGCTGGATTGAACGAAGCTGGTGCGATTCCGACTTCTGTGATCCCCATGTCTTGATTATCCAAGGTGAGCACTGATAGGAAGTCTCCAGCACCTGACCATCCCTGAGTATCAAGCCACATAGCATCATTGGCGAATCTGTAAGAGTAGTCTCTCTGGCCCACGATTATCTCTAGCGCGCTACCCTCTTCGCCCTGTAACTGACCAGTGATGGCCATAGTGGGCCTCCTTCCTACGTCAAACGACAAGGGAGCGAGATATCCAGCCCCATCCGGATTGCCCAGTATTATTTCTACAGTGTTAATCTCCCTGAGGTTGTCCAGTAGGAGATATGTTTGATTCTGGGCACTTGAATCCTGTAGCCTAGTCAGGGTGAGCTCTGTTGGGACAAAGAAATCTGATACTCCGTCCCTGTTGACATCTTCGATAGTCAGGGAAGCGCCCTTGAAATCTCCCAGAGATACGTAGTTCTGGGTATTCCACTGAGTTCCTGATTTCTCGGCATACGAGATATTACCTGTGATTCCATCTACAACTGCGACCATATCGATTTCTCCGTCCCCGTCTGTATCAGAGATATCCATTCCGCCCATTGGGTAGTTGTGTTCTGCATCGAGCTTGAATTCGTGAACCCCCTGTGCCGTGGGAGTCATTGGATTCGGGAATTGATCTTGAATACAATCGTATTCTAGAACGGTCATATTATCGTAATGGCCTACTGAATATCCAACTCCTGCGTTCCAAGGAGGAGTTCTCAGGAGCCACAAATCCAAATCTTCACAATCGCCGATTGGAGTCCCTATTCCTCCGCCTTGCACGGTCTCGCCCCAATGTCCTAACAGAACGTCAGTATAGATTCCATTTGTGAGAGGCACTGGCATAGCCTGCTGATTGGTTAGCAGGCTTGGATCTGGGCCCCTGTAAATCTGAACGTATTGATTGGATCCGGTAGTGTCTCTTGATATCAAAATTATATCGTCATTACCATCATCATTTATGTCCCCTACCTCCATACTGATGTGGATTGGGTTGGAAATTGTTATGGCAGTATCTGACCACGAATTGACGCCATCAGTGCAACTTCCAAATAGTACTGTTAGATTGCCTGGTCTGACGAATGTTTCTCCGACGAATCTAATATTCTCTTGATAATAGATTATGTCATTTGCACCGTCTCCATCTATATCGCCTATCTCCACATCAACACCATTTGCAGTATCGACAAAGCCAGCCCTCTGTGAATTGTTATTGGAGATGAAAACATCCTGTCTGTCTGCAAAGCCTCCTGAGCCATCATTGTACAACGTGGTTATGAAGTGCCCCATGGCACTAGCTGAGACAATATCATTATCTCCGTCACAGTCTAAATCGCCCACAGCGATATCCGATGGATCACGCTGAACGGCATATTGGGTGATATGTGATGCACTTGCCCCTGGTACGAAGGAAGCCAATGGCATTGCCATCAGTAGAAACACGAGTAACAGTGCTCTCCTTCCCTCTCTGAATCTATCTTGTGCGGTCTGCGGACTAAGCGACATGACCTTCGGGTGATTTGGCTCTCTCTTATGCCTTGTGGGGGGATGTGCTGCACAACCCCTACGGGGTTGAGAAAAAAAATACACAATTAGTGTGATTCTAACCAGCTAGGATTGGGGGAATAATGGTCCTCTGCCCCTCCATGAATTCTCTCTAGTTTCCCAATTCTCCAAAGTCTATCTAAGAAAACCTTGAGCTCCACTTCTCCTTTGCCTACCCTCTCGCCGATAAGCCTCTGAATATCGGAAATTGAAAGTGACGTATGCCCGTGTTCCCTCACTACCATTGTCAGTATGAGCTGGAGCCATGCTTCAGCATGCGGATCCGCGGATAATGGGTTCGATAGTGGCTCGGGGGGCTCTACTTCAGAAACGAACTCCTCTAAAGCCGAGATATCGGGGTCGCTTTGGATTGAGGTTCCCAATCCAGAAACCGCATCTTCCAGATCTAAATCGCCTACAGTTCTTACAACCGACGGAATCCTAGATGGATCTGGAGGGGGGCCAGGCAGGATCATTTCTGGATTAGATTCTTTCACTTGAGAGTTGTCGAACGATTCGGAGGTATTGTGGTCATTTTCATCTGAGAGATTTCTAAGAAATCCCATTGCTCCTGAAATTCCAAGAAATGAACGTACAGTGTTTACGAAATCCTCATTACCTTCGAGTAAAATATCGACTTGATCTTGCGGCGATCTGTATCGAAACCTGACTCTTCTTGAGTTCGTCATGTTACCCCCTCACTGTATCAGTCTAGCTCATCGTCTATTAACCCGGCTACTTACTAGCTAGTTTCCTAAGCACGGTCTGCAAGATACCTCCGTTTCTGTAGTATTCTACATCTACAGGCGTATCTAATCTGACTATTGCAGGGAAGGAAACAATGGTTCCATCTGATTTTCTCGCAGTCACCTCAATTTGTGACAGAGGCTCCAAATCTCCAGAGGAGGGTATGTCGAACAGCTCAGTTCCGTCTAGTCCCAATGAGTCGGCATCTTCCCCCTCTGGGAATGTTAGCGGCAAAACGCCCATGCCAACGAGGTTTGACCTGTGGATCCTCTCGAATGAGGTAGCTATGACAGCTTTGACGCCGAGAAGCAAGGTCCCCTTGGCCGCCCAATCCCTACTACTCCCCGTGCCATATTGAGAACCAGCTAGGACGATTAGATCGGTATCATCAGCTATGTATCTCCTACTCGCATCAAATATTGAGGTTACCTCTCCGGTTGGCAGATATGTTGTGAGACCCCCCTCTGTCCCGGGCGCTAGCTGATTCCTTATCCTGACGTTGGCGAATGTCCCCCTCATCATGACCTCATGATTGCCCCTCCTACTTCCAAATGAGTTGAAATCCCTCTGAGTTACCCCCCTCTCAACCAGATACTTTCCTGCCGGGCCATCTTTCGGGAACGCTCCAGCTGGGCTAATGTGGTCAGTGGTTACGGAATCTCCGAGTTTCAGAAGTACCCTTGCAGAGTTGATTGACTCTATTGAGCTGGGGTTCGGCGATATGCCCTCTAAGAAACTGGGTAGTCTGACATAGGTGGAGTCCTCATCCCAGGGGAACAGAGGAGAAGGCTCGCTCGGGATAGAGTCCCACTTTGGTTCTTCTAGGATATCTGAATACCTATCTCTGAACATCTCTGGCCCTATCGATGATGTTACGGCTTCTAGGATACTCTGGTCACTAGGCCAAATATCTGCTAACATTACTGGCTCCCCGTCGCTAGAGTGGCCGATTGGATCAACCTCGAAGTCTATATCGAGCGTTCCAGAGAGTGCATAAGCGACCACCAGAGGTGGGCTTGCCAAGTAGTTAGCCAGTATTTTCTGATGGATTCTTCCTTCGAAGTTTCTATTGCCAGAAAGAACACTTCCTACAACTAGTCCTCCCTCGTCTATGGCCGATTCTATTTGTTGATCTAGAGGGCCCGAGTTACCGATGCATGTGGTGCATCCATAGCCCACTACATTGAATCCTAATTTATCCAGGTAAAAAGTAAGGCCGCTTTCATCGAGATACTCGGTCACAACTCTACTACCTGGAGCTAGACTTGGCTTCACCCAAGGTTTGATTTTGAGCCCTCTTTCAAATGCATTCTTGGCAACCAATCCTGCTGCTACCATTACACTGGGATTACTAGTATTTGTGCAACTGGTGATAGCGGCAATAACCACGTCCCCGTGGCCAATATCACAGTTCTTACCCATTACTTCGTGCCTGTCATCATTTTGTGAAGGATCAACTCCGTGACCCTGGTGACCGATGGGGTCATTCAGGCTCTTCCTCCAGTGACTTTTCATATCTGAGAGAGATACTCTATCTTGAGGCCTTTTTGGTCCGGCCATCGAGGGAGTCACGGTTGAAAGATCCAAAGATAGAGATGTGGTGAACTTTGGAGAAGGTGTACTATCTGTCCTGAATAATCCCTGTGCTTTTAGATATCTCCTTACATTCTCGACGTGGTCGCCTTCCCTTCCTGAGAGAAGCATGTAATCTAGCGTTGTTTCATCTACTGGGAAGAATCCACATGTCGCCCCGTATTCGGGAGCCATATTGGCAATAGTTGTCCTATCTGGAAGGCTGAGATTTGAAAGTCCACTCCCATAGAATTCGACAAACTTTCCTACGCATCCATGCTCTCTAAGTAGCTCCACAATTCTCAGTGTGACATCAGTAGCGGTAACGCCGGGACTTGATTTACCTGTAATTTCGAAGCCGACGACTTGAGGCAGAAGCATGTAGATAGGTTGACCAAGCATCACAGCTTCTGCTTCAATCCCCCCCACTCCCCAGCCCAGTACCCCAAGGCCATTTATCATCGTAGTATGGGAATCTGTACCGACCAAGGTGTCTGGTATCCACTTGCCTCCCTCCTCACGAGCCACGGATGCAATCCACTCTAGATTTATCTGGTGAACGATTCCTCTTCCTGGAGGGACTGCTCGGAAGCTATCTAGACTTTGCTGCCCCCACTTAAGAAATTTGTATCTTTCCATATTCCTGTGGTACTCCATCTCTAGATTTCTCTCGCGTGCATCCGGGAAAAGGCCTGAGAAGTCAACCTGTACAGAGTGATCCACGACCAAATCAACTGGGACCTGCGGATTGACCATCTCGGGATCCCCACCTAAATCTACCATTGCATCCCTGAGGGCGGCGATATCAACCACAGCCGGTACGCCAGTGAAGTCTTGAAGTATCACTCTGCTAGGAGAGAATGGGATTTCCGAGGGTTGCATCGAAGGCGTCCATGCGGCGATATTCCTAACATCCTCTTCTGTCACTAGGAATCCATCACATTTGCGTAGTGCGGCCTCAAGGAGACACCTGATTGTGAAGGGGAGTGTTTCGAGATTGCAAATACCTAACTTTTCAAGAGCGTTGAGGTCATGGAACTCCCCGGCACTTCCATCAGCAGTCTCGAACACGGAGATGCTACTGAACGGATCTTCGATTTGCATGGACACCCGGACCTTTGGGCGTGAGTCCCGCCCATCAACTTGACTGAGAGTAGTGTTGCGTTCATTCGATGACTACAGCAGTGATTAGCCTCACGTCATCAATTGGCTGGTCGCCACTTGTACTGGTATCGTCGTCATTGTTGCCGGTGACTACATTATTGATCGCATCAACATGTGACATGCCACTTAGAACCTCTCCGAACACTGTGTGAACACCGTCTAGGTGACTGGGCGAACTACCGGTTGGTACGATGTAGAACTGGCTACCTCCGGTGTTGGGATCATTAGTCTTGGCCATCGCTAGCATACCAGAAGAATGTGTTAGGCCGTTGTTTGCCTCATCGGGAACTGTCCATTGGCTCTGCTCACAAGCGCTGGAACTACTCCTACTTTCGCCATTACAGTATCCGAACCACTTAGCCGCATTACCTCCAGCCCCGTTCATGCCATCTATATCCCCTCCCTGATTCATGAATCCTTCAATGACTCTGTGGAATATGGTAGAGTCATAGTTTCCCTGAGATGAATGAAGCAGGAAATTCTCAACGTGCTTTGGAGCATCATCACTGTAAAGTTCGATTTCTATTGTCCCCATTGTCCGCTGACCAGTATCTGAATCCACATATGAGATATCCATTGAAACGACTGGGTTACCTTCTTCTTCGGTTAGCATGTCTGAGACAATCTTCACAGCAACCAGAGACACCATCATTACAGCCACTATCGCGAACAGGCCGAAGGGAGTTGGGTTGCCCTCATCCATTAGTTGGAGTCCCGCTCCACGAGAAATGGCATTGGCATCCATCAGGGATGAGAGATTATTCATTGCCTTCCTGGTGTCCTTGTTCTTGGGATCCATCTTGAGTGAATTACGATAGCTCTTCAGGGCCTTCCTCCAGTGAGACCTCTGCATATCTGGATTTTCCGTCCCCAATATAGTCCCGGCATCACCTGCCATCTTCAGAGTCTTCGCCTTCTGAGAGTCGTTTTCACAGATATCCCAAGATTCTCTGAGTTTTTCCAATGCGAGATTATTATCTCCCTTGTCCATCATTGCTGCGGCCTCAGACCATGATTTACTGAGTTCTTCTGATACAGGCATGGAGTTGCGAGCACGCAATCCTTCAAAACGGCAGCGGAAGGAAGTCCCAGTTGAAATTGTGCGTATGGCGGGGTAACGGCTAATACCCGAGTGTCCCCGCAAGGGGTTGCAAGAACGCCAATGTTCGGACACCGGGGAAGAAAATCAATGGACAAAATCTACAATGATTTCACAATAAATGTCGCCACTGCAAACGGAACTGGTTCGCAGTCATCCAATCTAATAATACTACACTCAATGTTTGAAATGGGAGTCCCGGTGAGTGGTAAGAACCTCTTCCCTAGTAATATCTCTGGACTCCCTACTTGGTTCATTATCAGGGCAAGTGACAAGGGCTATCAAGCCCCGGGCGATGATACAAATATTCAGATTATCATGAATAAAGACACATGGGACAAAGACCTGGAGGCACTGGAGCCTGGTACGATTGTAATTTACAATGAAGATGCAAAGATGCCCGTAGAGAGGGAAGATTGTATTTGTCTAGGAATGCCTATGACCTCGATGGCTAGAGGGATTAGTCCGAAGATGGCAAGATTGATGGCGAATATGTATTACGTCGGAGGAATAGCACACCTCTTAGGAATAGAGGAGGAGGCGATATCAAGCGCCGTTGAGCAACAGTTCAGAGGGAAGGAGAACGCCATAGCAATGAATCTGCAAGCGATCTCCGAGGCTCGTTCATATGCCTCTGAAAATTGGGGGGATGTGTGTAAATTTGCTGCGATCGCCAGAGAAAAATCTAGCGAAACTTTCCTGATAGAGGGGAACGAGGCGGTTGCACTGGGTTGTATTTATGGAGGCATAAATATGCTTTCTTGGTATCCAATAACCCCATCTTCATCATTAGCAGAGGCGATAATCCACTGGATTCCTCAGCTGAGAGAGGCCGATGATGGTGGCTCTACGTGTGCTGTGGTTCAGGCTGAAGACGAGCTGGCCGCCGCTGGAATGGTCTTAGGAGCTGGATGGGCTGGAGGAAGGGGAATGACCTGTACTAGTGGCCCTGGTATTTCTCTGATGTCTGAATTCATTGGCTTATTCTACTTCGCTGAGGTCCCTGGTGTAATTTGGGATATCAACAGAACTGGTCCGTCTACTGGCCTACCAACGAGGACCCAACAGGGAGATCTTTCCATGTGCTACGAAGCTAGCCACGGAGACACCCAACATATCGTTCTCATTCCGGGAACTGTCGATGAGTGCTTCGAATTCGGCTGGAGGGCTTTCGACTATGCTGAGAGGTTCCAGACACTAGTTTTCGGATTTGGAGACCTTGATCTGGGCATGAACCGATGGAGTACATCAGGTTTTGATTACCCCAGCGAGAAAATGGATAGGGGGAAGGTGATCAGAACTCAGGAGCAGCTGGACGCAATTTCAGATTTCGGCAGATACAGAGATGTGGACGGAGATGGTGTTGCCTACAGGACTCTACCTGGAAGTGGTCTGGCACCGATTCTTTACAGGGGAACTGGTCATGATGAGGATGGGATATATTCTGAAAATCCGCAGGTCTACTACGAAGCTATGCAACGTCTGAAGAAGAAGATCGACGGATCACGAGATGTCTTGCCTGCACCAGTTATTCGTGAGGAGGAGGAGGGAGATGTTGGAATAATCTTCTATGGAAGTATGGAGAACTCGATCGTAGAGATAGATGACATGCTAGAGGAGCGTGGAATGTCGGTCAGTACATGTCGAGTCAGGGCCCTACCATATCACTCCGAAGTTGAGAAATTTATCGAAAGACACGACCGCGTGGTTGTCATGGAGGTAAACAGAGATGGTCAACTATACGGGATATTGAGGAAGGAGCTCCCCAAACACCTGATACCCAATCTTTACTCTGTTGCATACAGCGATGGCCTCCCACCGAAGGCAAAGGAGTATGCGAATCGGGTTGTCGAAGTTCTGGAGGGCTGATTTATGGTCAAATTAAATGTTCTAAATCTCGAAAAGTCTGAGTATAAGGGAGGGAAGTCCTCATTATGCCCGGGTTGTGGGCACGACCAAATTTCCAACGTAATTATTCAGGCCGCATGGGAGAATGGCATAAAGCCAGAAGGCATTGCAAAGATGAGTGGCATTGGTTGCTCTTCTAAGACACCTGCGTATTTCCTAGCTAAGAGCCATGGATTCAATACAGTACATGGAAGGATGCCATCGGTTACTACCGGCGCCAATATGGTAAACAAAGATCTGGCATTCATCGCAGTTTCCGGAGATGGGGACACAGCCAGTATTGGAATTGGGCAGTTCATTCATGCCATAAGAAGAAACCTCGATATGGTCTACATAATAGAGAATAATGGAGTCTACGGGTTAACCAAAGGACAGTATAGCGCTACAGTTGAAAAGGGATCCAAGAAAAAGAAGGGGTTACCTAACGAGCAGTCTCCGATAGACCTGTGTGCTATGGCTGTAAATCTAGGATGTACCTTCGTAGCTAGGTCATTTTCTGGGAGCAAGAAGCAACTTACTGCCTTACTCAGAGCTGCTATGAGTCACCGGGGGATGGCGATTATCGATGTTATCTCTCCTTGCGTCACATTCGCAAATAACGATGAGTCTTACAGATCCTATAATTATGTAAAGTCAAATGATGAGGTCCTCCATATTGTTGACTATATTCCACACTTCTCTCCTCTTTCGGAAGTTGAGGTACCTGAAGGCGAGTTTAGCGATATCTCATTATTCGATGGTTCAACGCTTAGGTTGGAAACTGTCTCTGAAGACCATGATCCCGCAGACGCCGTAGCCGCATTGAGGGCGATTCATGAAGGTACTCGGGACGGCCGGCATGTAACTGGACTTCTCTATTACAATCCAAATCAGCCAACAGCTACTGATGCCCTTGGATTGACAGATACCCCCTTGATGGAGCTTTCTGACGAGGAGATGCGTCCCAGTTTAGAGAGCTTGGAGAAGGTCAATGCTGGATTCAGAGCAAGATGACATCCTCATTGCTCGGATTCGTTGAAATATCCGACCAGTGTCGGAATGATGCTAGTCCCTTAGTGTAGTGGTCCATCATATGGCACTCTGGATGCCATGACCCTGGTTCGAATCCGGGAGGGACTACCAATCATACTGACCGATACAGTAACTGTGAGACCCAACTAAATATTATGATAATCATGAACCAACCAAGGGTTGCCCTGAGCCTGCCTGACTCTTCTTTCTTTGGAGGGAATGGATCGATTCCTGCCTCTAGAGCCTCTGCAATAATCGCCAATTCTTCCTCGATGGTTTCTGGTTGACTCATAGATATCCCTCATGGCTCTACTGTGGGGTCCCAACCTGAGATATAATTCTCATTCATAGACTGGAAATACTCTAGTACCGACGAGATATCTAAGCTCTGGGAGTGAAAATTCTCCTCTATTCTATCGCTATTACTGGACTTGGGTATTGTGATTGACCCTGAATCTATGCACCATTTTATTGCGGCCTGAGCCGGAGTGCAACCCAGTATTTTCGCTACTTCGGCCAAGTCTTGGTCATTCACCTTGTGCCCCCTGGCCAGAGGGGAATATGCCATCGGGATAGCCCCAATTTCCTTAGTTGCGGATATTAGATTCGGCCTTTGTAGCCATGGATTGATTTCAATTTGGTTAACAGCGGGCATTATTCTCGCGTATGATTTCATTTCTTGTAGATGGTGATGACCGTAATTACTTACGCCAATTGAGCGAACCAATCCTGTCTCTAAACAATCCTCCATTGCCTTCCAAACCTGTGGTCTTACCTCCAAGTCTTCCGGCGGGGCATGCACAAGATATAGGTCAATTGCGCCAATTCCTAGATTATCATGACTTTCCTGACACCTTCTAATCACCTCATCATAACTGGTTGCATGGGGCCTCCTTAGTTTGGTGACTACGAAAATCTCATCCCTAGTTACTTCTGACTCGCGTACGGCCTCTCCTACCTCTGACTCATTCCCGTAGGCCATGGCAGTATCGATTAACCTGTAGCCACATTCAATCGCATGAGATACTGCTTTCTTGCATTCTCCGGGCCCCTTCATCAAGTAGACCCCTAAGCCAAACATTGGTATGTCGACCTGTGAAGACATTTCCCCAGTCTTGACGTCCTTGTGTCCTATCTTAATCGTGCCAGACATAGCACTGTGAGGTTGTGACATGTAATCAAACATTGCCACAGCCATGTTCAAGCGTCGTATCTCTTCGAGAGTATGTGAGTGAGCTACCAGAGGGCCTAAAGTTACCTGATGCCAATACATCGAACATACGACGCTCTGCCTCGGTAGTACTTAGCAGAAAGACTCCAGAGGGGCATGAAGTTCTTCTTGGCCATAGAGTCTCAGAATTGCCGAGCTTTCCTGACTACTGGGCATTCCCAGGAGGGGGGATAAGCAGAGTCGACCTTGAAGCAGCTAAGGTTCTGAAAGGCAAGCTAGACGTGGGCGATTCCTATGAGGAGGCTTGCTTCGCTCTGCTTAGAGAGATGGTTGAGGAGATCGGTCTTTCCCCAGGAGGAGGGGGTACGATTGTTGAGGTCTCACCGAGTATCAGGGAATCTGTTTGTGGAGATAAGTCTGAATGGCTGAGGCTAGTTAATGATGGAGAGATTGTGATCGAGGGTTTCCATTGTGAGATGATCACAGATAGGACTACTCCCCCGTTCTCTCCAATGAGATTCCAGAACTACTTCTTCCACGTACCCATGGGGGAATCCATGGCTTCCCCTACATTCCCGCCTGGGCGATCTGAATTCGACGATTTCAGATGGTGGAGACCTAGTGATTTGATACAGCAATGGGAGGAAAATACTGTTCGTCTACCGCCCCCCATTGTTACACTGGTGAGAGATCTAGCCATGGAGGTAGAGAGTCAGGGAGATCTACTCTCTGCATGTGAAAAATTGAGTAACGACCCGCCCTCGGGGGAACACAGGATTGAATTTGCCCCTAATGTGGAAGTTTTTCCACTTAGGACAGAGACTATCCCTCCCTCTACTCATACTAATTGCTATATCCTTGGCGAATTAGGAGGTGAGTGCGTAGTGGTCGATCCAGCCGCCAAATCGGAAGAGTCTCTAGCTTACCTAGAAAGTAAGATTTCAGAAGTTGTCTCATCCGGATCCAAGATTGTGGCAACGATTTTCACACACCGACATCCAGATCACATAGGGGATCTTTCAAGAATTTCAGAGATTTATGATGCTCCAATTTGGGCTAGCTCGATTACTCTCGATTCTATCTCTCATGAGGGTTTATCCTC
>MDTC01065859.1_pt1 | contig 15765 bp, 17 predicted proteins | sample 811181 | NCBI WGS metagenome assembly MDTC01 (sample SAMN05326644, study PRJNA326480) | marine metagenome | isolation source: seawater | place: Pacific Ocean: North | collected 2011
CATGTGCCGAGGAAATCAAAGACCTGATTGAGAACGAAGGGTGGACCGAGCCAGAGATTCCGAGTTTCGGTGTCGCGGTGCGAACCAATGCTGAAGCCTTGGCTTTCGGCTTGGAGATGATCAAGCGTCGGATTCCATTCCGCTCCAAGATGAACTTCTTTACGGACCCGACGACAAAGGCACTCACGGGGTGGTTGGCTCTCGCCGAAGCTGATCCCGACGATAAGAAGCGCATCAATGACGTGGTTCTCAAGGCATACAGCACACCCAAGTTCTACCTCGATAAGACCTTCGCATCGAGCCTCCAAAAGAAAGCGCGGGGGCAAAACTACCTCGAATGGCTCCGCAACGGTGGTTGGGATCGAATCTATGAGGGGCGTTCCGCGTGGAGAAACAAGAACGTCAAGAAGTACACCGACACATTGGTATCTGTGCAAAGCCTGACGGGTTCCCCTGCGGAGATCCTTGAGGCTGTTCTGCAAATCAAAGGTGTTGGGTTCAAGGGTAAGGAAGCTGAGAGCATCATTGATTCCTTGATCAATAAGACCAAAGGCGACCCCGATACGATGGATTTGCTGTACGAGGAATCCACTGACGGCAAAGTATCCGACCAAGATATTAAGAACCTTGCTTTGGCTCCCATCTCCCCGCTCTTAGAGCTACTGAATGAGTTTGAGGACTTGGGACCGGCTATGGACTATGTGCGCGAGCTGCAAAACGTAAGCGAGAAAAAGTCCTACAAAGATGATCCCGACGATGAGGACAAGGCGAAGCCCGCCGTCACCATTGATACTTGTCACGGGTGGAAAGGGTTGGAAGCCCGACACATGTGGGTTCCGATGGCAGCGGGGACATTCCCTCACGCCAAGTCTGAATCTGATCCCGAAGCGATGGAGAGTGAGCGTCGATTGGCTTATGTAGCACTGACCCGTGGTCGTGATTCAGTCAACGTGCTGTGTCCGATGGAAAGCCATACAGGACGCGCCGCTGGACCCTCACAGTTTGTGAATGAAGCCTGTATTCGAGACAGAAGCGAGTTAGAGTCGCAGTCTGAGGTAAATCGAACCGCGTCAGAAATCGCTGAAAGAGACGCTGATATTTGGAGCTACATTCGCACATCGTCCGACGGCGATCTGACTGCCGAAGAGTGGGCCGAGTATGACCTTCACAACGAGTATGGCGACAAAGTGTTCGGTTTAGAGTCTTGAAATGTCGGTCGTCACCCACCGCGCATTGAAGGGAAAAACTCTGGTTTCGACAAATCAGGTCGGACCCATTCCGGCTGGGCTGACGGTGTACTGCTTTGAAGATGAAGGCAGTTGGTTTCGTATATTCACACCAAAACCCGTATTGGGATCGTACGAGTTCAAGTTAGCCGCGACCCATAAGAAAGCCTTTACGGAAATCTGAATCTCGATGGTTTCTTTATTGCCAAACTTATGTAGCAGCGACCCTACTGCAACGAACACACAAAGGAGATTCCACCATGGGCGCACCCACTATTACTTACAATGTCAGCGTTTCGGTCGCTGACAAGTTTGTCGTCACGATTGGCGACAACACTTCTGAATCTGACCCTGCACTTCTAAGCAGTATCAGTATGACCACCGGTACGCTTTATCGGTTCAACATGGAAGGCTCTACAGCCCTTTTCCAGTTGAGCATCAGCGAAGATGGTGTTCACACCGACACTGACGGTTTAGGAACCATGGGCGTCGCGGATAACAGCGCAATCAGCTACTACGAGGACGGCACTCTTCTCGAAGACATCGAGGACGGCGATTCGGCAGCTACTCAGTTCGCGACGACGCTTGCAAAGGGCGAAAAAGGTGATGAAAACCCAGGCGGTTACGAGTCGGCGTACTGCATCATCGACCCTGCGAGCTTCGCTAAGAAGACAATGTTTACTTTCAACGCTGACACAGCAGAGATGGGATTTGCCTGCGCTCAGCGGATCAAAAAAACGGGCGGCGTCACCAAAGGACCTTCGTACCGAGCAACCGCAGGCGGCGAGCTACACAAAGCTCCACCTTCATACCGACTGGGTAAAAAAGGTGCTGTACGTTCGGCGGCCTTGCAAAATAACAAACCACTTTCTGCATTGGATAAAAACTCAACCACCGGAGAGAAGCGCGGAAGTAACAGTGTGGGACACCCACCGCTTGCTGGCGGCGAGTCTGTTCGCGGCGGTTCCCGAGGACCCAGCAACTAAAGGCATCTCCCTATGTCCGAGCATGACATTCCGACCCGCTTCGGAAACGCTCGTTTCGAGGGTACTCGCTCACCAAATCTGTCTCCCGACAACATCGTAAGGGTGTTGAACGGGAACAAGGCAGATTGTGTGGGTACTGTCATCTCGGTCAAAGGGAACGCTTATCGTTCAGACAATCGAGTGGTTGTTCTGTTGGATGATGGTGAAGTTTGCTGGTTTTACCCTTGGGATCTCCACCCCGTTCAATAGGCAGTTTATAGCCAACACTTAGCAGAGCAACCAGTTCGATATTTAGGAGATTGGACATGAATAAGAACAAAGCCTTGCGAGCCGAGCTGGTCAAGCTCGCTTATGAGAACCCAGCCATTCGCGGAGAAATCCTCCCTATCCTTCAGGACCTTGAGACAGATGACGTCGCCGCAGAGCGCGTTCTCACCGCAATGTTCGGCGGAGAGATGGGTGATAAGGTCGGGTACAACCAAGAGACCGCACGATTCGTCGCTTGGGTCGTTGACCGAGCCAAGAAGTATGACGACGCTCGCGCTGCCAAAGAGGTCGAGAAGATCCTTGGCAAAGCGCCCCTTCAGTATGTCAAGACTGAGAGCAAGCGCGGTAAGCCCCTTGAGCGCGGTGAGCTGATTCACCTCGACCGCTTCAAGTGCGCTAACGAAGAGAACTGCGAGTTTGCCGAGGCTTACCCGAAGGAAAAGGGTTTCTACGGTACGGTTGACCGCGTTGAGCGAGACCACGTTCTCGTTCAAATGCACAAGCCTCGTGGCTCCAACATCGGACGTCCCATCAAGCTGGACGGTATCAAGACCGGTAAAGCGACGGGCATGTTCCGACACTCCCTGATGGCTCGCATCGGTTCTGAGCAAAGCAAAGGTCAGAAGCGAATTGAGGTTGTCTACATTCCAAGTGGCGACAACCCACCGAGCATGAGTGACCGAGCCAAGTTCGCTGACTACATCAAGCGTGGCATCGGTGCTGGCGAAGAGCGTTCGGGCTTCTACCACACTGGCGTTGTCAAGAGCTTCAAGTACACCAAGGATGGCAACCTGTTTATCCTGCTTGACTCTGATCAGCGTGGACGCCCAACGGGAATCAGCCCCTCAAAGGGACAGCTTCTTTATGTCGGTCCTCAGAACAAGCGACCCGGCGGTTGGAAGGGTGCCTTGAATGATGAGGTCAAGATGATGCTCACTGGCGACCTCAAGCAAGACGAGGAAGCCAAGAGCGACGACGACTAAGATAGTCAAAAAGACAACTGAGACGCCCAACTCGAAACGCAAGTTACGGGTCGGGCGTTCTTGCGTCTGCATTTCTTAGGGGGTTGAAACGCCAACCCCCACAAAGGGTAAGGCGCGTCAAAACAGCAAAAGTCAAACCGATCTCGACTTGATCCCATAGCAAAATCCCGTCTTTAGACCGTTCAAAGGGCTATTCCTGAAATTCAGCTAAGTGTTGATCCCACAAGAGAAGCCGGAGCTGCGGCAAGGGTAAGAAATCTTACTTCGCCGTATCCAAACTTACCCCCGATAAAACCCCCGTTAAAATCAGAGGCTAATCTAAGGCTATCTCGGGGCAAACTTCCTCGACCAAAGGCCACAGGTTTTGAATACGCAAACGTCGGTGTGGCGTGGAGGGGATATAGTCACCCCATGGCATGAAGACCTTATTGGGTAACGGGTAAATGTTGCGCTTGATACAGGTCTGCAAGCTGTTGAGGTATTTGGATTCAATGCGGCTCTCACAGACACGATTGCCGTTCTCTCCCATTCGCAAGTTGATGCGCTCCAAACACTCCATGATTGGGACTTCCAAGTAAATGATGGCATCCGGCATCACCGCCGTACGGCTCACCATTCTGGCAATAGACAGATAGGTACGATACTCGTCGGGGTTCATGTCGCCAGCTTCGCTGAGCATGTCCGCATACGCCATGTCTTGCCAGACGGATGAATCCATCACCACGTCACGTCCGCTCATTGTCTCTTCCATCGCGCGTTGATGCACTTCGCTTCGCTGCTGTAAGAGATGCGTTTGCATGGTAAACGCCCATCGCTTCCGATCCTCGTAGAACCGGCTGAGGTAAGGGTTTCTGTCGTCCCCCGCAGGTTCCGTTAGTGGCACGGCACCGAGCATATCGGACAAGTCTTGAGTAAACGTAGACTTACCCGACCCAATCAATCCGCACACTGTGATGAGTCTTCCGCGCATGGAAAGACCATACCGCTACCATGCAGGTACTTCGTCCAAAATCTCTTTATCCATTTCCGCAACGTGAGCCATCGCAAGTCCAAACACCTCTTTTTCAAGTCGTAGGGGGAGTTCGATGCTCTCGTTAGAGTCTTCCCGAGTTGCAGACAACATTTTCAATGCCATGATTGGCAGATCGGTAGTGAACGACTTGAACGTCTCAAAGCTCACTCGGATTTTTTTGCCGCTCTCATCTTGAAAAGTGAAGTGGTGGAACTTTACGCCATCGTTGTCATAACTGTCTTCGCAAACATAACGTCGCTGGTTGAAGTACGTCTGTCCGTCATTGTTTCCCCACTCAGTCCAAAACTGCTTTCTCATTCTCAATTCTCCATACACCTCCATCAAAAACGCACCCTGCGCTTGTATGGTCTACCTGAGAGAATATAAATCAGCCCCCTTTCGGTATGTCGTTTATCACCACCCACCTATGAACGGCGACTTCGTGTACCGCTCAACACCCTCTGTTTTCAGGGCGGCGAAAAGCACACACAACAAAATATCCAATTTTGTCTTCCACTGAGTGGGGGGGAGTTGACGTTGAGTATCAAATCAGACGAACTGTGGGAAAAATACGGCGACCAAGTCGCCACTGTGCCATTAGGCAGAACGGGGCTGATTCGACTTGTCGAATTGACCGAAGGGACGAAGCCCAAACGATGGGACGTTGATCTTTGCATCAAACGAGTCAAACGTGAAGGGGGTCCGAGCACAGAACCGCCAGCCTCCGCCCCGGACAGACTAACGACCATTCGATTTTTCGAGGCGTTTCAGCCGAAGACCAAACCCAAAACCGACACCGCCATTAGTGACGAAGGGGATTTGGTTGCGGAAGTGTCGGCTGACAACTCGCCGCCCGAAATCGATGAGGTGTTCGAGCCGCTTGATGTAGACCGGACGCTCTATGTCTATGAAGAGAGCAAGGACACCTATAAAACCTTCATTCAGCAAGCAAAAGGCTGGGTGACGACCACGGGTGACGCACATCGCAGCATCGTCCAATGGTACTCAAACTGGGATGGGCAGCCTGTCTCTCTCAACGGGATTTCTCGGCGTACTGGACTGCCTCGCAACTGGGTTGTCGGCTATCTCAAGGCACACGGGATCACCCATGACTCAGCACCTTTTTCTGCTGAAGAGGTCGCCAAGCGAGGCGTGGACGAACTGGCTCAGGACGCACTGGCACTCAAGTTTGGCGCGCTCGCAACCAAGACCGAAGAGCTTGGAGCGAAAGAGACGCAAACGGCGGCACGGAATTGGTGGGACTTCGAGACGGCTGTGCTGAATCGACTCCGTGGCTGGATTGGAGAGTTCCACACCGAATACACCATTCCGAAACTGCGTCTGCACCGTGCAGAGAAGCCATTTTGGTTGGTCACTTCCGCCACGGACTTTCATTGGGGCATGTACTCATGGGCCGGAGAAAGCGGGCACGATTACAACCGTAAGATCGCGCGATCCCGTCTGATGCAAACGACAGAGGACTTGATCGCTCGCCTACCGGGACAGCCCCAAGGGATCACGCTCGCTGTAGGGTCAGACTTCTTTCATATCGACGGCATCGGTCCCGAGAAAACAACGACGCGAGGAACGCCGCAAGACTCCGAAGGGAGCGCACTTGAGATTCTAATCTCAGGCTGTGAGCTACAGCGTGAGCACATCGACATTCTCAGCCAAGTCGCGCCCGTCACAATCGTTCTGATGAGCGGAAACCACGACCGCGCAAGCTCTCACGCGCTGCTCATGTATCTACACGCTGTGTATGAGGGCAGCAATCGCGTGACTGTTATGAAAGACCACACCCTACGCACGTACCAAAGTATCGGAACCACTTTGGCGTGCTTCACACACGGCGACACAGCCAAGGTCAAAGACCTTGGGACCATCATGTCGAAGGAACGCCGTCATGATTGGGGTGTCGCTCGACACCACGTTGCGTTTGGTGGTCACTTGCATCACCAACGCGTTCAAGAAATCGGGGGGATACGCCACTATCTGCTCCCCTCACTGGCATCACCTGACGCTTGGCACGCTGGTGCTGGCTACGTCACAAGCGAACCGGGACTCATGGGGGTCTTGGTGGACATGGAAGATGGACCGATTGGCACGATGTTTTGCCCCGTAAGGGAGGAATAATGAAGACGACGATAAGACAGTCTCTACTCCTTTTATTTGTAGTGGCTTTGATCTCTCCCACGCTGTTGTCGTGTTCGGTTAGGTCTCAAATTAGTCATGCGACCCACCTTCCGCATAAGAGCTTTCTGTTTGTCATCAAGCGGGTCACGTTTTCCATCTGCAACCCAAAGGACAGCAACGAGTGTTTGCCTGTCGGAAGTGCTGCGATCTCAGGCTCAGGCTTTCTCGTTGCGACCAACGGGTCAGACACTTGGGGAATGACGGCAGGGCACGTCTGTGTAAACGAGGAAATCCTATTGCAAGGCCCCGACGGTCAACCGTTCAAGCCAAAAATGGACAGTACGATGCGCGTCATGGTGCTGGGTGGAGCGGCATACGAGGCGGAGATCGAGGAAGTCTACAAAACCCTTGATCTTTGTGTGGTCAAGATCGTTGGTATGAAGCCAGACCAGATCATCTCAGTCGCTTCCAACCCACCGAAGCGAGGCGAACGGCATTTTGTGATGGCGGCTCCACTGGGAACTTTTGGTCCCGACATGCTCCCAATCTTAGAGGGCTTCTACAACGGCTCAACTATGAACTACCCACCACCTATGGGCGGGGAGCAGATCCCATATGACGTATTCACCATTCCAACGAAGGGCGGCAGCTCAGGTTCCCCTATCGTCAACGCGAGTGGAGAGCTTGTCGGCGTAACCAGTGGAACACTGGTTGGGTTTGAAAATATCGCGTTCTCACCACCCTATGACGGTGTGAGGACGGTTGTCGAATCAGTCCAGAGACGCGCAAGAAGAGGGCTGTGAAATGAACGCTTACCACGGAGAAAAATAAGGGAGGTCAGGCATTGAAAGCGGCAGCTTTAGCTTGTCTCGCTTTGTTTGCCTTTACGGGCTGCAAAAGCGAGTCTAATGGAACAGGTCAAACAGATTCAGAAGTTCCCGCAAGACTTAACCTTCCCGACCAATCAATAGCGCAAGACGCCACGCTAATTGATTGGACCCCACCCGATGCTGGGGAAGAGGTCGATGCCTGTTGTGGCATCCCATGCGGTTGCGGCGAAGAGTATGAGTACCAACTGAGATGCTACCGAGCCAAACTGTTTTTCTGCACGCCTGATGGGTTGCCGCCAGGAGATGACCCCACGCTCTACCAGCAAGAAGTCCTGATGGACGTGTGCGATGAGAGTGGGCAGCCTTGTGAACCTGCGACTGCAAACGATCCCAACTGCCAATGGGAAGTCATTGACATGGGAGATTGCGAAGACTGGTTGGAGTGCGACCCCACAGCTACAGATCAAATGCTGGACGAAGACGTGCCGTGCCTTGGAGAAAACGAGGACGGTACTCAATACACGGGGCTGCAAGACTTTTGGTGCCAGAAAGGAAAGATCGTATCTGGACCCTGTGAGCCATGCGCGCTTGAGGTGTGTGACGGGATCGATAACGATTGCGACAACATCATTGATGAAGGCACTTACCCTTGCTTATCCGAGTGTGGTGAAGGCGAAGCCCAATGTCTCGATGGTGAGCTTGTCTTATGCAACGCTCCCACGGCAACACCCGAGGTCTGTGACGGAATCGACAACGACTGTGACGCAGAGACAGACGAAGAGCTAATCCAACCTTGCGCGACCGTTTGTGAAGACGGGGTGGAGTTCTGCATCGATGGAATGTGGAGCGGGTGTACCGCCCAGCCGCCGATGGAGGAAGCCTGTGACGGACTCGATAACAACTGTGATGGTCTGGTTGACGAAGGGCTGGATTGCGCGTGTCCGCCTGAAATGGTCGGTCTGTTGATCCCATGTATGGAAGAACCATTGGTCTGCGGTCAGGGTTTCAAAACCTGCGAGTGTGTAGACATGGAGTGCGCGCAAACGCAAATGACCCAATGCTTCGCCATGTGTCAGTGGTTGCCCCAACCCGGAGAGGTCTGCGACCCCCTTGGCGGCGTCCCTGTAGATGAGGTGTGCAATAACTTTGACGACGACTGCGACCACGAAATCGATGAGGGCTTGGTGGCTGAGTGCTACTCAGGTCCAGAGGGGACGGTCGGCGTAGGCATTTGTGTGCCAGGCGAGCTTGTCTGTGAGAGCGGAAAATGGGGCAACGAGATCAACGGACTCTTTGTAGAGGAAGCCTGTGTTGGTGAAATCACCCCACTCGAAGAAGACCTATGCACGGGTCTGGACGACAACTGTGATGGTGTCATCGAGAAGCAGATGGAAGAGACAGACATCCTTTTCATTGTGGACACTTCGGGATCAATGAGCGGGACCATCAACGCTGTCCAGCAAGCCATGACAATGTTCTCAGCCAACTACGCAGACCAAGAGGTGATCCAGTGGGGGCTAATCATCGGACCCCTTGATGATGGAGACGAAGAGCGATTGCTTATGTCCACGAACTTGGTTCCCTTCGCGCAGTTTTTACCTGCACTCGCAGCAGTAGAGCACGACACGGCTGCAAATGAGATGCTGTATGACGCGGTGTTTCTGGCAATCAGAAATCTTGTCGATCCCGTCGCCTTTCCGCCGTTTCAGATGGTGTGGGAGGACGAAATCACTTCTACGCCCAGCATAAACAACTTCTTAGTGAACTGGCGCGAGGACGCTAAGCACGTCGTCATTGTATTCTCCGACGAAGAGGGTCAGAGCTACTTGCAGCCAAGTGTTACCCAAGAACGCATCATTGACTATGCGTCAGCCGCAGACGAACTGTTCATCTATAGCTTTAGCAAACAGTCGGACAAGCAAGGTAACAACGGGTGGGAGCCGATCTGCATCGGCGGAAGCTGGCACAAGCTCACTGCAAACGCAGGTGAAATGTTTGACGCTTTGATGGAAATCATCGACGAAACAGCCTGTGGCGGGGGTGAAGAACCCGAGATGGGAGCGGCACTTTGGGAGGTTCCTTCAATGAACCCCCTATTCTTTCCGTATAGCGTAACTGCGACTTACACCCCTGTTTTCAGCTTTCCATATGCAACACCTCATTGGGTAACTGAAACACATGGTCATTACGATAATCACGTACACATGTGTCTTCACATAACGACAAATCGTTGTATTGACCCCAATGACTTGAGGCTTGAATAAGGGTTGTGCGGTGGCAAAAAAGGGCAAAGAGAAGCCGATAAACTGGAACCCTGAAGAACTCGATGAGGAACAGGTGCGAAAGTGGCTTGCCCAATCATCAGTGAACCAGATTAACGTGTTCATAGACTACAACCGCGTCATCAAGACACTCTGCAAAGCCCTCCTGATCGCTTGGGGAAAGAAACCTTGGAATAAGCAGTGAGGCGCAAAATGAATGGCGTAGGTGGTCCAAGCAGTACCACAGGTCCAATTGATTCAATGGGGGCGGGATCAAGGGTTGCGAACGACGGCGAGACACCGAATCGCAGCGCCGAATCGCACCAACGCCCTGAGACCCAGACCGATACCGACAACGATGGTCGGGGCGGATATCCAATTCAACACACTCAAATGTCTACACAGGACTTCTGCGCGCTGAAAACACATGCAGCCCAACCAGTCGAAAAGAGCGGCGAGGTCGATCTGCATGAACTCCTAAAGTGGCTGATGACAATCAAGCTACTCAACGAAGTGAATGGGGGCGGTAAATGATCCGTGACTTGCTACTGGTTGCGATGGGTTTGAACGTCGCACTCACCGCCTTCGCTGTTGCTATCGGAAACCTTCAAATGGTGTTTGTCGGTGGTGGCAGTCTAATCCTATGCGGCATCGGGCTACACCTGAGAGACATGCTGAAAGAAGACCAAGAGAATGATTAGAACCGCGTTCCTTTCAGCCTTAGTGACACTCGTACTGATGATCATGGCGAGTGGAGTAAGAGGTCAGACCAAGCCAAAGCAGAACCCTCCGAGTAACAGCAAAATGAAGTTCTACGACTTCGACGACATGCTGATAGACGGGGAGTATAAGAAGCCCCAGATTCTCTATACGGACACACGACAGAAAGTGCGGTTTGAGAGGCTGCTCAAGCTCAAAAAGAGCTTTCTCCCAAAGTTGATGGATACCGCGAGAGACCCCGCTCTTCGATAGGGTACTGTGTTGGTGAACTTTGGCTAAGGTTGATCATGAACGAAACCCAAAAAGAAATCGTTTCCGTCTGCGATGAGATCAAAAACCTGCTTCTCAGCAAGAACCGTAAATACGGCAACTCCGCGCTTGAACCCGTCCGCGTCTTTTCTCGCGCGCAGCCGACAGAACAGCTCTGCGTTCGTATTGACGACAAGCTATCCCGCATCTCCAAAGGAGCGGGGTTGCTCGCGACAGACGAGGACGTCGTCAACGACTTGATTGGCTACCTTGTGCTACTCAAAATCGCGCAGCGTAAAGAGAACGCCGTCAAATGGGAAGAGGGTCCAGACCCCGCATTGGCGTATGCGTCGCATCAATCGGCACAACGTCAGAAGTACGCCGCGATTTGCGACGGTCCTGACACCTAAGCCGATTTGAAGTCTATCGCCGCCCTTCAATAAAGCGAAGGTTCCGTGAAAGACTTCCACAGAAGAAAGATGGCGATGCGCGTCGCGTTAGCGAGAGAGATGGCGCGTCGCGGCTTGACCTACGAAGAAATCGAAAAGGCGTGCCGACCCTCTGAAAATGACCTTATCTTGCTCCAAGCCGAGATCGATGCGGAAGCGGATGAGGACATCATTGACGCAGAATGGATCGACCATATTCGTCCGTCCCAGCCCCGCCCTAAATCGCGGCTTCTCTATTGGCTAACACTGGGCGGATTGTTCGCATCGACAGCTATCACCCTATGGATTGCGCTGCATCTTTTCGGCTTCTAACGCGCCAATAGTGCCCCTATTCTTACTACTTAGTACGGGTTAAGTTTCCGTATAAAGACACTCAGTGCCGTAGTAGGAAAGAAAGGGATGCCGAAAAAGCATACTCAGTTGGCTCTACTGCCAACACAGGCGGTTGAGCAATACCGAAAACAACAGAGCTACGCAGGCGGTTTATCTATTGTGAGCGAAGTCGTTGACTATGTGCCTGTGTCCGAAGCGACCCCCTCGCAAATCATTCAACATCAGCACAACCACTACTACGGAAACGATCCGACCCTCTTACCTGACTCTGATCCTAAACAAACAACAGACAGTCAATTCAACGAAGACAGCGTGATGCTCACATTACTAATATCTACGGGTGTCAGTCTGTTTCTACTTGGGTTTTTACTCGCGGTGGCAATCGGAAAGTGACTTCTATGCGGAACGAGACAACCGTGATGATTCTCGTTCTTGCTTTGGTGTGGTTGCTCAACTTCGTCGATGGGCTGATGACCGTCGTTTGGGTGCAATTCGGGGTCGCGCTTGAAGCGAACCCGCTGATGGCTGAGATCGTCGAGCGTCCAGTCGTATTTCTCAGCACAAAGACCGTGCTGGTAACGCTCGGCAGTTTACTGTTATGGCGCTTCCGATCCTTTAGGTTGGCAAAAGCATCTGCCTTACTTGCTCTGGTTTGCTACGCGGGGATTCTGGTTGTGCATACCAGGATTGCGCTTCACTTAGAGAGTGTCCCTTACGATCAAGTCAAGCTGTGCTTGGAGATGCTGTCTCGGTAAGCCTTCCACTCGTTACGAGCGGCGACCCGTTTCGGACCAAATAAGTCACACTGTTTCTGGCTTTTGGGGGCGGGATCAGACATGCCCTCCCAATAGGTGGTGACGATGACAACATCGCCTTTACCGTTGGCTTGGAACACGACAGCGAGCTTACCGTTGCGCTCATCCACCCAGCGAATCTCTCGACCGTACGCCATCTGCTCCGACCAATCGCGGTACTCGTAGCCGTTCTTGCTCTTGGAGTCGTAATAGGCTTTGGCGAAAGACTGCAACGCCACCCGTAAATCATTCACGGTGATCCCGCGCTGGTCCATTCGGTATTGCGCGTGGGGCGTGATGTGGAACTTGCTAAGGAACTTGACCTTTGTGCCGCGTTCCCGCTCCACGTCATAGACCTTGTGGGCTTCGGGGTTGGTGAGCTTATCGCCATCGAGAGCCTTATTGGTCAAGCTGTCCCGCATACGGGGGCTGCGAACTTCATCGTGGATGCGGTTGACCAAATGACAAGTTCCACCGGGCCATCCAAGCTGTGGGTTGAGATCGGCAACCACCTCTGCCGTCTTGCGTTGCTTCAACGCTTTCATCACCGACTTGAGTTCACCCTGATTCAAGTCGTCAAGGTGCTCTTTGCCCGTGACGCTCTTGGTCCATTTCAGGAACGCGGGATCATTGTCCCAAGGGATATTCAGCTTGTCCGCCAAGTGGTGAACGTCCGCTGGTTGCAGCCCGGATTTCTTTTGAAAGGTCGGGGTGTTGGTCGGCTTCTTAGTATTGGGCGTGGACTTCTCAGCCTTTTGCTTCGCCTTGGCTTTACTCGCACGCTCGGACTTGTCCATTTTGTGCGCTTTCTGGCGTGGCATACACTTGAGCGGGTTCTTGCCGCCCTTTGTCTCTGCCTTCCAGTCAGGGTCGCTTGAAATCCCACAGTCGCCTACAATATCGCCTTTCTCGACTTTCTTGCCAGACGGAAGGGTCTTGGTAACAGGTGAGATGGAAACCCAATCTCCCCATGTGGCGTCCTCGCCTTTGCCCTTGGAGCCGCCGTGACCGCTGAACCACTCGTCTAAGCCGCCGTGTCCGACGTCTTTTTTGGCTTTGCCTCGGGCGGTCTTTCCCCTGCCCTTGATCTCAGACAGTCGTTTCTCAACCTCAGTCCAGTTGACGCAGTTATCAAACACGCCTTCAAAGTGGGCAGCTCGGTCGTTCTTATGGTCGATGTAATAGGCGTGTTCCCAAACGTCTAAGGGCAGTACAACGTGACTGTCCCACAACACGCGGTGTTCGTGGTTCTTGATCCCTGCGATTTGCATCCCAGTGTCTTGGTTCCACGTCAACACTGCCCAGCCCGAACCTTGGACCGAAGCCGCCGTGCTTTGGAACAGCTCTCGAAAGGTGTCCCACGACCCGAACGAGTCATCGATCTCAGCTTTCAGACTGTCGGAGGCTTCCATGTCTTTTCCAAGGCACTCCCAGTAGACCGTATGGAGATAGTGACCGCCCCAATGAAATGCGATGTCCTCGTTGGTCTGCCGAATCATGTGAAAGTCGTTGTCTGCTTTTGCTTTCGCTAACGCGTCTTCGGCAGCGTTTAGACCATCGACGTAGCCCTTGTGGTGCTTGTCGTGATGGAACTTTAGGGTTTCCTCACTGATCCAAGGATCGAGGGCGTCATAGGCATAAGGGAGCTTCGGGAGCGTATGCTTACCCGCAGCCGTCTTGTACGTCTTCCTGAATGTCAGGTGAGCTTTCTTCTCTTTCTTCTCTTTCTTTTTCCAACCACCACCGAGATCACCGTAGACGTTGGACGCCCAGCCGTTCGCATACGCCGTCGGGTACTTCTGGAACCCCGTGCCGTTATTGGGTCCTTTGACGGTCTCACCGTTGTGAGTCAGCGACTTGATCTCACCTTTGGTCAGCGACACCACCTTAGCCCACAGCTCGGGATTAGTTGGCTCGTTCTCGCCAGCCGAAAGATAGCGGGCTGCGATTCGAGCCGCCTGCTTGGATTTCTTGTCAGCGGCTTCCATCTGCGCCTTGACCTTATTAGCCCACGCCTTGCCAGGATCACCGCCCCACAACAGCCACGCCACATGCCCCTTGTCGTTGTAGGGCTTGCCTTTGTTCTCAGGCTTGACGCCTTTGTTCTTCTCATGTCGAGCGAAGAACCCAACCATTTTCTTGATGGTCTCAGGGGTCAGCGTGTTGCGGTTCTTTAGGTTCACGGCGCGTTGAACACCCGACCCGATGCCTTCCTGTGCAGCTTGGCTTGGCGTTAGTCCACCCTTGTTTGATGGGGAGGCTTTTTGTCGGTACTCAAGCCCTCTCGCGGCGGCGTTAGCAACACCTTGCGGGGGCTTGAAGTTGATGTGGTCGTACTTGCCAGCGGCGGTTCGTGAAGCGAAAATGGATCTCATAAGCTCGTCAATCTCTCGTTGTTCTTGCGGTGTGAGTTTGCGTAGTGGTTTTTTCTCCGCTTTATCGACGACTCTCTTCACAGCCTTTTGTGAAACCTCAGTGCGCGTCTTCGGGAACTGCTCAGTCTTGGTGACCTTGCCCGAGTAGAAATGAAACCAGACAGGAACCTTCGACATGCCGATCTCTCTTGCGATGGCGAGCCTGTGATTACCCTCACCGACTTTGACCCCGCCTTTTTCACCAATCGTTAGGTGGAGGGGTTCCTTGGGATTCCAACCGTTGATCTTCATGTCTTCTTTGAGAGCGTCCCATTTGAGCGGTCCTGGTAAGTCCTCACCGTTAAAGGTGACATGACCCCTCCGAGAGTTTTCTCTGCTCCAAGTGTATTCTCTATGGGGCCACAACTCCCGAACGGTCAGCATCAGGGGCATGGAGCGGTCATACATTTTCTGACTGGTTATCTCAGGGTTCTGCCAACGCTGAATGATTGTGTCCAGCGTCACGCCTGGCTCCCAATCGTAGTACCACTTTGCAGGGTCGTAATTCGCTTTCTTATCCCACTTGTCCATGACCGTGCCGTCGTGAACGTAGGAGTCTTCGAGCTTCGGTACGAGGTACTGAGAGCGCAAGGTCGATGATTCGTGTCCAACCACCTTCGCGGTGGCTTCAAGTGCTTTTGTGAACTCAGCCTTGAGGATTTCGTCTTTGCCCTTACGGTCGTTGGGCAACTCTTTGCCTTTGCTGCGCTGTTCCTTGAGCTGTTTCACCATCTCATCGTTGGCTCGGTAGCCACGAATGTCCTTGGCTGTAATGTCATACTCTTTCAGGTACTCATTCACGTCATCTGCCCGAACCGTACAATCATCGCCGTCACACAGAATGGTGTCGGAGCCTGACTTGCCGTTGAGGGCTTTCTTCAACGCGCTGACAGCCTTGCTGTTCTCGACTGTCTTGGAGTGCTTTACGCCTGATTTGCCTGTGTAGGAGAGCGTGGCTTTCCCGCCGTTGATCTTGACGTGCTTGGCTTGAAGGGTCGTGACTCCGAAGTGACCCCGTTCTTTTACAGACTCATCGTTGCCGACCCGTTCGCAGGTTTCGTCCATCAAAGAAATCGCGAGAGCTGTCAGTCGCGTCTTGGGATCATCG
>MDTC01051078.1_pt1 | contig 15764 bp, 14 predicted proteins | sample 811181 | NCBI WGS metagenome assembly MDTC01 (sample SAMN05326644, study PRJNA326480) | marine metagenome | isolation source: seawater | place: Pacific Ocean: North | collected 2011
TTGATAAATACCTTGTTTATAGTAATATTCTTTATCTATTTTCTGATAGATATTTCTTTGTTGTAATGTATAATATTCTTTAAATAGGTCATAAATTAATGAACCTGGTAACTCAACGCGTTTATATAAAAAACTATCTCTATCAGTTGGTTTTTTTTCTTTTGTAAACACTTTTAATAATTCTAAAACCATATATCCTATAAAACAAGCCTTATCTCTAAAATTAAGTTCACCTATATTTGGCAATAAATAATTCATTAATATTTCTAGAACATGATTAATAGTTTTTCCTTTTGTAAAAGTAGCAATATATTTTAATGCTATTTCTTGTGTAAATATTTGTCCAGCATCATGAACTGATGGAATAAATAAATCAAGATAGCTATCGTATTTTTCTAGATCTAATAAACAAGATTCTATAATAGACTTATCAGATATTATTCCTAATGCTCGCATTAGTATAAATAACGGTACAGGTTTTCTAACATTTGGAACATTTACAACTATTTGATTATTTGATAATGTGGCTGTTGGAGATACAATTCTAACTGATAATGTTCTAATTGGTTTTGAAGCGTCTTCAGAAACACATCTAATTTCTGCTGAATGACTATATAATTCATTAACATTATCACGAATATATAACATATTATCTGCAAATTTTTCTTGTGATATAATAACTTTTTCTTTACCATCTATTATAAAATAGCCACCAGAATCATTTTTACATTCTCCCATAGTATATCTAACATTTCTATCAAATCCATTTAATATACATAAATCAGATCTTAACATAATAGGAAATCTTCCTAGAAATATTTTATCTATTACTGTTGTTGTTTCAGTAATATTTGATTCATCATCTTCTATTATATAATCAATTTCAACATCATAATGTATTGAAACACCATATGTCATATTACGTAATCTAGCCTCGTTTGGATACATAAAATGTTCTCGAGATTCATCAAAAATAACTGGTTTACCATAATAAATCCTATCACCTTGTTTACCAGCTAAGTAAATATTTGCTTTAAATTTATAATTTTTGGTATCTGGATTTTGTACTTTTACAATTTTAATTGGATTTTTTTCTTTAAAAATTTGATTTATACCTTCACTAAAAAAATCATTATATGATTCTAAATGATGATTAATTAATGCTGTTGGATTATCAGTAAAATATTTATCTAATATTTTCCATGTTATTTCTTCATTCATTTGATTATATTATATTCACATATTTTTAAGTATATGAATATAATATACTTTAACTATATAAACTTATTAAATTAGACTTATTTATAATAATTTAAACTTGTTTGAGGATAGCCAATCCTAGTAAAACAGCAAATAATATAAATGGAAACAAAACTAAAAACCAAGATAATTTTTTTAAACCATATTTACATAAAGCATCTAATACAAATGTCCAGAATGCTACATATAATGCTTTAAGAATAAAGACAATAACGACATTCTCAACTGCACAAGAAAATGAACCAACACATAATTCATTAATATTGCCATTAAATACATTTTGCACAACTAATAGTAAGAATAATATTAGTGATAGAACTAAGTAAAAATATGCAGGACTGCACAAAGATTTAATCATCTTTTCCATCTTCATTATAATTTATATAAAGAAAAAATTGTATAAATTTTTTTAAAACTTTCTAAATAATATATATATAAATATATATGGATTTATTAGTAAATCAATATAATATAGATAATTACCAAAGTAATGAAACAATAGGAGAAAAAATAAACAATATAGAAATTAATTATAATGAAATGAAACAAAGTATTAATGATATTTTAAATACAAATTTTGGACAAAAATATCAATTATCAAAATTTTATAAAGATTTATTTATACTGGATGAAAGAAATGAAATAGATGAATCTAACTTTAAAGAAAGTAATTATTTTTCTTTAATAAAAATGATGAGCGAAAAATGTTTTAATGAATTAGATGCCAATGATTTAACTGTATCTAGTTTTATAAATAAAACTATAAACAATAGTAATAGTATTTTTAAATTACTAAATAGAAATGTAAATTTAGATTTAGTAAACAAGTATATATCTTATGAAAAGACAAAATCCAATAGTCCTGATGATTTTTTTGAAACGCTTGAAAATATATTATCTACAAGATGTAGAGATTCACTATATCAAGATGATCTAAATAATTATAAATCATTGTTTCAAATTAGTTTTCCTGCTAAATTTGTTCTATTTATAAAAATTATTGTATTGTACGTTAATCCAAATATAGATAGTTCTTTAATATCAAATGAGAGATTACCATATTTAACTTTATTAGATTTAATTGAAGATATTACAGATAGAGAGAAAGAAATTATACTAAATATTGTTAAACTAAAAATAATAATAAAAATGAAAAAAATGAATGTAACTCTTTTCAGTGTACCATATGTTATGAATAATAGTAGCACGGTAGAGACAATTATGGAAAAAATGAATGATGTAAAAGATATTATTAATAATTTTTTTACTAAAATAGAAATAGAGAATTTAACAGAACCCAATTTACAAAGATTTATTTCAGTTTTTTTGGGATTTGCTTACCTAAATGATAGACTAAACTATGATAAAGAATATTTTATATCTTTATTAACTGGAGCAATTCACTTTAAAAGTAATAAAATAAAACTAGAAAATTTTAAAAAATTTGATAAAAATATATTAGAAGATACATTTGATCCTAGACATTTAGATAGCTTAGATAGAAAATTGACTCCATTATTATTTACAAAACTATTAAACAATTCCTTTAACACAAGAAACTTTAATAAATTTTTAGATGGATTTTTTAATAGTTTTTTACCCGAAAAGAGTAATATTTTTTCAGATATAGTTAATAGTGAATTACCAAATGAAAGAAAATTAAATATTAAAAAACTTTTACGGTTAGATACGGAAAATCCAATAGATTTCAAGTATATTTCTCTTAATAACTTAAAACATACAGTAAATATTGATACTGAAAGTAAAGTTGAAGTTGATAAAGTATTTAATCCAGATGATGATGAATTAGAATGTCCAAAAAATAAAGAATTATATACTAATGTATTAAATATATCTAAACAATTTTTTGAAAAAACTGTTATTACACCATTAGTTCACCCATATTTTAGAAAATTTCCAATAAAATTTTCTGGTTACGGTCTTGAGGAAGGTTTTGATACTGGTCCTACTAAACAAATTATTAACAACTATAGTAAATTAATGAATTATATAATAAAATACAATGAATCTTCTAATAAAATTACTTACACCACACCAATTTGGGCAAAAAATAATGAAAAAACTTTTTATACTTTTTTAACACATTATTTAATAACAGATTTAAAACTTCAAGCATCAAACTTAAATTTTTATTTAAAATTCAATATGCTGGTACCAACTATGATAGATATTATGAACAAATACAATGACATATATAATTTTAATAAATTACATATTTTCAACATATTTAATAAATTTATGAAAGTAAAAAATGTGAAAAATTTATTTTATAATGATGATGGTTCACAAAAATTTTCAAATGTACCAGACAATTATGAATTGTATTATAAAAGTGTATCACTATTTATGATAGGTGATTTAATAGATGGCGGTAAAGAGTATGAATATTTTGAATATAATATAGACCCAGATAATGAATATCTAGAAACTAAATTACAAGTATTTACACCGCCTAGCGGATTTTTTGATCTAGAAAGTTTTTTGTCTTTTCCGTTTTTTTCTAATAGATTTGAATTACATAGTTTAACACCTACTGAAATAAAGTTAATAATAGATAAAATATTCTTATTTATGTATAAATTTTATGTAATATTAAATGAAAATAGAACAATATCATCTGAATTATTTATCAGTAAAATTAGATTTATTAATGAATCAGACCCACGTTATTCTATAATAGAGGAATACATGAAGCAATTTATAACTGACTATACAGTTGGTTTACCAGAGGAATTTATTAAATCAATAAAAGAACAGTATGAAACGCAAGATATTTTAAATGAAAAAATACTTTTAGCCTGGACTGCATCATCAAACATATCTGCAGATACAACAATTGAATTAAGAGTTACGGTTCAACCGGATTTACAATTTGCAACATGTTTTAATTATTTGGGATATCCTGTTCCGCGAGGAGATTATGTTGAAATTAATTATGAAGAGTTTGTTAATACAATTCTTGGCAGTATAAGTGGAACAGGATTTGGTAGAAGAGGAGGCAAAAAGAGAAAAACTATAAAAAAATATAAGCACTACAAAAGTATTAAAAATAAGAAGAAAAATAAAAAATTATCTATAAAAAATAAAAAAAATAAGAAAAACACTATAAAAAAAGTTTGATGATCAAAATATTTTACACCTTTGGACATTTAAAACGCCGACCTAATCTAGATATTTTTTAGGTTTTCTTTTTCTTGTTGATGGTCGTTTTACATATTTTTCACTTGATTTTTAGAATGAGATAAATAATATTTAACTGCTGATAATTTATAATCACTACTTTTATGAGTAGGCATTATATAACATAAGATATGAAAATTAAAAATTTATTTTAAATATATATTTATATATATATATAAATATATATAAATATATATATATAAAGAATGGAAAATTTTTTTACAAAAATTTATGAAAATAAAATTTGGGGAGATAATAAAAATAATCATTATTCAGGTAGTAGTGGTGGAGGCAGTTCTCCAGAATATAATGAAGAATATATAAAAATAGTAAAAAATATTGTTAAGGAATATAATATTATTACTATTGTTGATTTAGGTTGTGGAGATTTTCAAATTGGTCGGTTATTATATGATGATTTGGACGTTCTTTATACAGGTTACGATACATATAAAAAAATAATTGATTATCATATCATTCAATATCCAGAACAAAAATATACTTTTAAACATCTTGATTTTTATACAAATAAAGAAAGTATTGTAGAAGGAGATATGTGCATATTAAAAGATGTTATACAACATTGGACAATAAATGAAATATATACGTTTATGGATTATATAATTAAAAGTAAAAAATTCAAGTATATTTTAATAATTAATTGTTGTAATCAAAAAATAGATAATCAAGATGAGCCATTACGCTCTCGTCCATTAAGTTGTAATTTTTTACCATTAAAAAAATATAATGCAATTAAAATATCCAATTATTACACAAAGGAAATTTCTATTATTAAAATATAGTCGGCGTTTTAAATGTTCAAAGGTGTATTATTTAAATTTATTTAAGTAACTATTATATATATAATTATAATAATTACAGTCTAAATCAATACAATTATTTTTTAGATTATCCGGTATATATGTATCAATATATTCTGCTATAAAATCATTATCAAATTTTTTACTTAATCTTAATTTGTAACCTATTTTTTTTGTGTAATTGTAATACCAAATATCATTTTTAAAAATAGAACTTAGATATTCATATAGTAAAGAGTTATATTCTATTCTTTTATTCATAACATGTAAATGATATCCATTACTTGTTTTGTATAGAACAAAAATATATTTTTTTAAAACATTTAAATATTTATTTATAAGTGCAATAACTTTATTATAGTCTAATAGATCAATATCAATACAACACCAATCATAAAATTTTATGTAGTAAAATTTTATATTATTATTACTACTATCTTTTTTTATTTGATAACCATATTCATAATTTTTATTATATTCAATTGGATAATCATTAGAATTTAAAATAAAATCATATTTGTTATCAATTATAGTAAGTTGTGGATATTTTGAATATAATTTTTTCAAATGTTTTTTTTGCAATCTATTTAAAAGAGTACTAGTACTAACGTTGTCATTATTTAATTCAGGTAAAACTTCAATTATTTTATTACATATATCATTTTTAAAATAATATTTTAATATCATTTTTTCATATGATGAAATAAATAGTTGATTTTTAACAAGTATATCAAATTGATAATGTTTTAATTCATCTATATTTTTTACATTATAACATTTATAAATATAGTTTTTTGTATTATCATTACCTTCATTTTCAATTATATTATTTAAAAAAGTTACTTGCTTATTAGTTATTTTATTTGAGTAATTATGAAAATTATTAAAAATTATTTCAAAGTCTTTACTATAATTCATAAATTAAAATTAATAATATATTTATTTATTTTAATTTTAAGTAAATAATTTACAATGCATTTTAAAAAGATAATTTAATTTGGAATTAATAATTTTATTATTTTTATTAACAAATTTAATATTTTTATAAAGATAAGAATCCCCATCTTTTAATGATAATCTTATAGAATATCCTCTTAAATAACAGTAAAATTTATAAATTTTATCACTTGAGAATTGATTAATAAAATAAAAACTCTCCATATTATTATACGTTCTCTCTTTATCTATTAAATATATATGATATCCTCTTTCGCTTTCAACTATATAGTAAGGAACTCTATTTAAAAGATTGTTATTATCAATATATTTTAATATATCATTTTTAGTTTCAAAATTATTTTTATTAATATCAAAATCTAAAATACAAAAGTTTTTAAAACATATATATTTAATATTTGTTAACATATCAATAGCTATATAATATTCACTATTATCCTGTAATAATCTTTGTGGCTTACTTAAATAAACTTTTAAATAATTACAAATAATTTCAAATAAAATTTTGTTATTGCTATTATTATTATCATTTGTAAAATTTTTTTCAAATAACTTTATCAAATAACTTTTAAAATAATTATTGTAATATTTTTTATCAATTAAAATATTATTTTCATTATGTATGTTATCTACAAAATCTTTATAAAATGACATTTATAATATTATTAATATTATTAATATTATAAATAATTTTTTACAAAATATAACTAAAATCGTTTTTTTTTGTATTGACCATACATCGGTAATGGTGATGGTTTAACTTTTGTTCCTTCATATCTATTAACTACATTTTTACCGTGTGTTTCAAAAAGTCTAAATGAATTAATTAATGGTTGTAAAAATCCACCATTTTGTTTGTTTGAATTATTTAATTTTCCAGGATACACAGGTGTACCTCCAGGTGAAACACCATTTTTACTATGTTTATAATAATAAGATTTATTTGTTGCATCCCATGGTAAACCAATAAATGGATTGGACGGTTTACCAAAACCGCCTTTTTTGTTATGTTTTTTTGTTTTCTTACTAAATGTTCTTTTTGATTTTGCCTGTTTTTTTAAATTTTTACGTGATCCTAATTTATTAACTTTTAAAAATATTTTTTTATTGGATTTTTTATTCATTGTAACTCTTCTTGAATTTTTTCTATTATATTTTTTACTTGTCATATATATATAAAAAAGAAATTAACTTTACTTACTATTAATATTAGTTATAAAATTATATCTTTTACATTTATTCTAAATCTACATGAGTTAACATATGTCTTCTACAACAATATTTTGTTAGTTTTAATTTATCTAATACTTCTCCTTCTGGTGTTTTTTTTATATTTTCTTCTGTTAAATAAATAACTTTTTCAACTTCCATTTTTTTATCAAATTTAATTTGTTTAACTTGTTGATTATAATATCTATACTTATCTGCTAATACTTTCCCACACGTAAAGCATTTTACTGGAATAATCATTTTATGTAATAATAGAATATTATTATTAATTTTATATCAATTTTAATAATAATAATTTTTTATAATATTTTATATCTATTTGCCTTCATTACTAGGACATACATTTAATCCTGATATACATTCACCTTTATAATGATGATGATGTAATTTTAAAGGAGATTCTTCAGTTCCATAAAATGTTGGGCCACGAATATTACCAGCAACACATTCTTCGCCTCCATCATGTTTTACCCATACACAACAACGAGTTGAATTACATCCTTCTTTATTAAAATTATTACACAATTCATTTAATTTATGTGGCTTTGATTCATGTTTTTTACAAAATGTAGCATCAAAAGGTTCCCTGTTTAACATTTTTTCAATTGTTACAATTTTACCTATACTATTATTTAGGTTTGTGTTAGATAAATCATTAAAATTAATATTTAAGATGTTAAATATTACTAATATTGTCAATAAAAATATACTACCAATAACTATATATTCTAAATTATCTTTAAAAAAATTAATAATATCAATCATTATAGTATATAAATAGCTATATATATTAATTTAAAAATTCTTGTATAACTTCATAATTATTGCTTGTTTTTTTAATTACTAATTTTTCTTTATTTTTATGAATTTTTTGATGACAACTCTCACATACATTTATCAAATTAGCAACATGATTTTTATTAAAATTTTTATCTTTTGTTGTAATATAATTATTTTTATTTGCATTTTTTTGATATTCTAAATGATGTATTTCACTTCCCATATTAATTTTACATAATTCACATATGTCTTTAATCTTTTTTGTGTTATATTTACTTACATCGTGTGATAAAATATTTTTATCAATATTATTATATTTCATACGCAGTTCATGTGCTCTATTAAGAAAATTTTCTGGTAAATTAAGTGATTTACAAACTTCTAATCCATACATACTTTCACCAGGACCATCTTTTAATTTTCTATCATATATTAATTTATTACTTACTTTGTCATAAATTACTGACATGTGATACATTCTAAGTCGCCTTAATTGTATAATTTCTTCATATCTAACAATTTCATGGAAATGTGTAGCAAATAGAAACGTACATTCTTTGCTATGTAATATTTCTAAACCGGATACAAATATACTTAAAGCAGAATCACTTTCAGTTCCTGAGCATAATTCATCACCTAAAATTAAACTATTTTTATCTGCAAGCTGTAAAATAGTTCTTAACTCAGACATTTCAACAGAAAATGTAGATAGACCTTTAAATATATTATCATTACCTAATATACGTGTAAATATTGTATTATATGGATAATAATTAAATTCACTGGCAGGAACATATAATCCAGCTTGAGCCATTATTATAGCAATGCCTATAGCTTTAATAAAACTAGTTTTTCCTACAGCATTTGTTCCATATAAAAGAACACCATCTTGTTGTATAATATCACTATCTGTATTATTACCTAAAACTAAATCATTTGTAATATAAATTTCTCTTGTATTTAAATGTTCAATTAAACAATGTCGTATCCCTTTAAACTGAACAAAGGATTTATCATAATTATTAATTATAGGTTTACAATAATTGTATTCATTAGCAATGTAACATTTACATTGTAAAATATCGATATTAACTACAAAAGAAATAATACTATCTAAATTATTTTCTATAAATTTATCAATAAATTTATTATAATAAATTTCTAATTCATTAATTAGGTCACTTTTTGATGAATTAATAGATTTCGCAATTTTACGAATATCTGCACTAGTAATAACTATATTATTTTGATTTCCAGCATGCGTAATATATTCAATATTAGTAAGGTCCAATATATATGTCTCTTCTTCTCCAGAGTAATCCGAATTATATTTTAAGATTACTTCGCTTTCTTTACTCTCTAATATTTTTTTAAGAAATGTTATACGTCGTTTTGTAGCTAATAATAAAGGTTCCATCTTAGCAGTTTCATGAATTTTTATAAATTCAGTTGTTTTTGTAGATGATTTTTCGTATGTTATAATTAAATCAGAAAAATATTTTCGAATACATTCTAATTGTTGACGGGAATCAAGAGTTCTTTTATAACATGAATCTAACTTATCATCTAAATTTCTATTTATAAAAAAAATATTTTTTGTTTCATAATTACCTAATTTTTCTTGTGAAATGTCATCTATAAATTTACATTTTTGTAAATCTAGATTTTTTTCAATATTTTTATTAAATTTTGTACATAATTCTAATATTTCTTTAATATTGGAAATATCTGGAATATTTTCTTTTAAATATTTTTCTAAGACACTATCTTTTATAGTTATTTTATACAATGATAATATTGTTGTTATGTTATTATATAAAATAGTAAAATCTTTTGGTGTAATTTTTTTTATTATTAATTTTCTTCGTAATTTTTCAATATCACGAATTTCACTTAATATTTCTCGATATTTCAACCAACTTAGTGATGATTCCCTATTTAAAAGATGTTCTGTCATTGTGTAGGAATTATTTAAAATAGCACAATCTGTAATAGGGTTTAATAAATTATATAAAAATTTACGTTTACCCATAGGTGTAATACAATTATTTAATAATTTACTTACGCATGAATATTTACCTGTAAAACGACTATCGTCAATTATGTTTAATTGCTTTAATGAATGATTTGCTAATACAAGGCGTTTTGTATAATTCTCAAAAAGTGGTTCAGAAATACTATTAACTAAATTGGGATTATGTCTATAAACAAAATCGAGTAGAAAAATAAAAGATTGAATAGCAATACAATAATTTTGTAGATTACCTAAAATAACTTCATCATTTTTTCCTGGATAGAAACGACGAATCAATTCTTCTTGATAAATTTGTTTTTCAGCATTTCTAGCAAAATTTCCCATATCTGTTTGATCGGAAATATTAATTTTATGAACTTTATTAGAATTTATTGATGTAAAATTAATAATATCATCTATAACATTATTACTTAAATTAGATACAATTATACATTCGTTTGGTGTATAAATAGATATATATCTTTCTAATTCATCATATGTAGTTGGATTATGTATATAATCTTTCGTAAATTCAAATACTGATACTTTTCCAGTGTATATATCAATATTAGATATACCAATAGATATCTCTTCTTTTGTAATAATACTAGATTTAGAATAATGAATCCATATACAGGTAACATTGTTTGAAAGTTCTTTTGTGTCATTTGAAAAATAGGTACCTGGAGAGAAAATAGTATATAGACTACGTGTAGTATTTTTTGTTTGGGTATCTTGTGTATATACAACAATTGTATAACCGTTATCCTGCATTTTTCTTACATATTTTTCTAATTGTGGTAATCCAAATCCAGCCATAACAACTTTCTCATTTCCAACACAAATATTTTTTTTTGCGGTAATCATATCATTAATATTTGCAAAATCTACAATTTCACTACCATATATATTACCATTTTTATCAAGTAGTCCATATGATTCAAAAAACGAACCAACTTGCATTAAAACAAGAGTTTTCTCTCCATATTCTTTTTTCCATTTTTCTGTTAATGATAAATAATCTTGAACAATAGTCATTAATTTAATACTATAATATGGTTTTAAATTAATTATTAATATCATTTATTTAAACTTGTAAAAAATATTATTTATAATAATAGTGTTTTTACATAACAATAACATCTTCCCATTCATCATCATCATCTTCTACTGGTGCTGGTTGTGGTGGTGCTGGTTGTTGTGGTGGTGCATCTTGTTGAGGATCATAAAAATTAAAAGTTGCACCAAGTAAATTTGGTACAAAATAGTCAAATATAGTTCCATCATTTACATGTTGACTAGCTATTTGTTTCCATTGATTGCACATATTTATATGGTTATTCCATGTTTCTATATAATGTTCAACAGGAAGACCATATATTGGATGGTCCATAGGCAGATGATTATTGCTGACAAGATTTTGATGAATCCATTCTTTACTAAACCGCTGTGGTGTAGAAAGACATAAATTTATTTCACGTTGGTCATCATGATGCATAGGTTGTGCTGCATTTATTCTTTTACTTCCACCACTTTTTGTAGTTCTATTTTTTTTTATTTTTCTTTTTGTACTTTTGTTTTTTTTTATTTTTCTTTTTATTGTTTTTTTTTTATTAATTCTGGAATATCTAGTAGCTTGTTTAGTTACAAATTTTTTTTTATATTTTCTACTTTTCATTATATATATATATATATAATATTATACTAATGTAAAATATTAGTATAATACATTTAACTAATAGTTAATCAATAATTATTTACATACTTAGAAGTGTCTACGGCTTTTTCTTGAGTGTCTGCGGCTTTTTCTTGAGCGACGACGGCAGTGTTTTGGGCACTTTCTTTTTCCGCCTTCTTTGTGCATGGTACCTCCTTTGCGTGATTTGCGTGATTTACGTGATTTACGTGATTTACGTGATTTGCGTGATTTGGGTGATTTACGACCACCTCCTGATTGGTGCTTTCCATGGCAATTTGAGCCACCTCTGCGTGATTTACGTGATTTGCGTGATTTGCGGACTTTACGTGATTTGCGAACTTTGCGTGATTTGCGTGATTTGCGTGATTTGCGTGATTTGCGTACGCGACGTTTGCCACCGGTCATTGTTGCATCGTGGTGTACTACGTGCTCCTCGGGGAGGACTTCTTCGGAATTAGGTAAGGTATGAACAGCCATTATATATAATACATATAGAAAAAATATATTATAAAGAGAAAGATATATAATATTATTTTTAAATAAATATTATTTTATATAAATATTATTTTTTACTAAATATTATTAATCACTTAAATAATTATGAATTAAACTATCTTTATTAGAATTTCTTATATCCCCTGATAGCAATGCTTGTTCATAAATTTTTTTTATAACATCTGCAGGTGCATTACTACCTGATTTTATTAAATTATGCCGTTTTAAATAACTTTTCATATCATGAATATTAGTTTGTTTCAATACATTATGTTCTGAAGTAATTTTTTTTCTGGTTTGATTATTTTTAACCAAAACTGATATTTTTTTTCCTTTTTTTCCTAAATAATATTTGTATGTTGTACGCTTAACTCTATCTTTATTGTTGTTTATATTTACAGTATTTTGTAAATTATTTTCTACATTGATCTTTACATGATTTTCCTGATTAGATTGTGAAGTGTCATCTCTATTATTTTCAGAATTATCTAAGTAAGATTTTTTTAATGTATTATTTTTTTTCCATTGACGGTACGTAGGAAGAGTACTATTTTTTAAACACCCATATTCGGGTTGTTGTTGTAAATTTGTATTATTGTCATTAACTTTATTAGTTGAAAAAATATCAGAAATATTGTCATCTGAAAATATTTCTATTTTAGAATTGTCTACATGTTTTTTGCTTTTACTTCTTGATGATAAGTTTTTCAAAAAATTTATAGAATCAGTAAATTCATCTTTTTCTTCTTCATGTTTATTAATAATTGGTTTACTTTCTATCTTTGGTAAATTATTAGATAATTGAATTGATTCGCGCGTATCTTCTGTTTCAGTTTTAGATTCTAAATTTTTCGTATTATTCATGATTTTGTTATTTTTATAATTTTTAATCCTAGCAAGTAGATCTGTTTTTAATTTATTTGGTTGTATATTCCTAGTTAACATAGAATTTTTTTTTAATGTTTTATTTTTACCATTTCTTGGTTTTAGATTAAACAATTCTGGACTAATTTTAATAGGTTTAATTTGTGATTCATTCATCTAAAATATGAAAGTATAAATTAGTAAAAAAAATCACGCATAATAAAAATTAAATTATAAAAAATAATTAATTATACATTGAATTAACTATATTATTATTATTTTCTTCAATATTTGAATATTTTTTAAATAATTCTAATCCTTTTTCTAAATCTTTTTTGTTAATAATAGTTTTTTCATTTTTATCTAAACATAAAACACGTCTACCATGAGCTATAGTAGTTTTAAGCACTAATATTTCAATATCTCTACCATAATAAGGAAATAAATTTTTATTTTTTTCAAAAAAAGCTATATTGATATCATTTTCATCCTTAATTTTCCATTTCATATCTGTAACCTTTTTTATAAATATATTTCTTAATTGTTCTGGTGTTGATTTATCAGTTTTTAATATCCATGGAAATCGAGATTTTAATCCTGGATTGAAACTAAAAAAACAATCTTTTAATTCTTCCTCATATCCAGCAATTATTACCATTAAATTATCTCTATGATTACTTAATGCTTCACATAATGTATCAATACATTCCTTAGCAAAACTATCTCGTTTTTCAGAATTACCTAATGAATATGCTTCGTCAATAAATAAGACACCACCAAGAGATTCATCAATTACTTTACTTGTTTTAATAGCAGTTTGACCTAAATATCCCGCAATTAAATCAGCACGAACTACTTTTCTAAAAGATTCTTTTTTTAATATACCTAATTTACTAAATATTTTGCCAATTATTTTAGCTATTTCTGTTTTACCTGTTCCTGGCGGACCATATAGAACAGTGTGCATATAATTAATTCCATTTTTTAAATGAAAATTTTGTAAATAAAAGAGAATTTGATCAACAATATTATTTTTAATATCTTCTATACCAATCATATTGTTCAATTCAATTAATAATTCTTTTATTTTATCTAGTCTTTCAATATCAATATTATATTCGGCATTTGGTAAAATAGGATAATCATTAATTAATTTAATTAAATCTTGTAAATTATTTATTTCTCTGTTTATTTTAACTTTTTCTCTTTTTATAATTATATTTCGGGGATTATAAACATTATACAAGACATTGTTAACTATAGGATCTGTATTAAATAATAAATAATTATTGTTAATACAATAAATTGTTGAATTAATATAATTTCTAGATTTAAAAGTGGGTTTTTGGATAATACATTCTTTTTTTTTTTTTTATTATTATCTAATGCGTTTTTTAAATAACTCATTAATTATAATATTAAATATTTTTTTTATATTTTTTTAAATCTCTTATTGCTATAATATTAAAAATATAGAATTTTGTAAAATTTTTCTTTATAAATACATTTAAAGATAAATTGAAATATAAAATTACTATTAATGATAGGCAATAAAATGGAAAAAAATATAAAAGAAGATTCTGAAGATCCGTGGACAATAATTAATGCCTATTTTTCAAATAAACATTTGCAACAATTAGTTCGTCATCAAATTGAGTCATATAACCATTTTATTAGTATACAGATACCTAACACTATAGATATGTTTAATTCAGTTCATATATGTTCAGAACATGATTATGATAAGAAATCTGGTAAATATACATTAGAAATTTTTATAACTTTTGATAATTTTAGTATTTATAGACCACAAATTCATGAAAATAACGGGGCAACAAAATTAATGTTTCCACAAGAAGCACGATTAAGAAACTTTACTTATGCTTCAAATATGACAGTTAATATGAATATTAAATATATAATTAGAACAGGTGATGATTTAGAAAATATTCAAACACTTTATAAAGTGTTACCTAAAATCCATATTGGAAAACTTCCGATAATGTTACGTTCAAATCTTTGTGTATTAACACATTATAAACATATACCATATGAAATAAATGGTGAATGTAAAATGGACCCAGGTGGATATTTTATAATTAATGGATCAGAAAAAACATGTTTGGGGCAAGAAAGAGCTGCTGAAAATATTTTATATGCATTTGATGTTTCAAAAAATAATACTAAATGGAGTCATATTGTTGAAATTAAATCAGTTCCAGATTGGAAATGTATATCACCAAAACAAATATCGATGATGATGTCTATAAAGAGTAATACATTTGGTAATGGTATATGGATTCAAATCCCTAGATTAAAAGCTCCAATACCAATTGTAGCATTATTTCGTGCTCTCGGTGTTATAACAGATAAAGATATATGTAAGAAAGTTGTATTAGATATAGATAATCCTAATAATAAAATATTTATTGAATGTTTAAAA
>MDTC01070487.1_pt1 | contig 15764 bp, 14 predicted proteins | sample 811181 | NCBI WGS metagenome assembly MDTC01 (sample SAMN05326644, study PRJNA326480) | marine metagenome | isolation source: seawater | place: Pacific Ocean: North | collected 2011
CCTATATAATATAGACCAGCACCTGAAGCTGGCGCGTCTACCAATTCCGCCACCTGGGCAATTTTTAATCATTTTTATAATGATTGACAACATAAGTCAAAAAATGAGGTATGGTTTGTTTTTTTATTAAACACAGACTTTTCTTTTCAGTCATAATGTTTGTTAGCTTTCCTCAAAAGTTAAAAGCACCTTCTTTAAGATGGAGCACATAAACTTGCCCAATTTATTTAAAAAAGATAAGAATTTATCTAAGAAAAAAAAACCTAAGACTGGTCAGGGTAATCCGTATAAGCATCCAATTCCAAGTAGAAATGATTTACTTGACATGATGACTGATATTAATAAACCCATTAAGATTGAGTCAATACTTAAAGCATATGATTTAAAGGGCCAGAGGATGCGCTCTCTTTTGTTAGATCAGTTAAGAGATATGGCCAATGCAAAATTAATTTTTGAAAACAAAAAAAATGAGTTTTCCATTAGTAAAAATTCTAGCCTTGTTACCGGAAAATTTAGTAGCCATCGTGATGGTTATGGATTCATTATTTGTGACGATGATAGCTTGGAAGATATATTTGTATCTGCGCAGCAGGCAAAAAAACTATTTGATGGCGATAAAGTCTCGGTTCAACTTGCAGGGCACGATTATCGCGGTCGATTACAGGGAAAAATTGTTAAAATCTTAGAGCGAACAATTAAAAGTATAACTGGTCAGTTTATCCGAGATCGAAATTGTTGTTTTGTTTTGCCAGAAAATTCGAAATTGCCACACCGTATTGTCATTTCAAAAGATCAATCTTCACATATCAAAAATAATAGTGTGGTAGTTGTAGAAATTCTCAGTTATCCAAAACAAAACAAATTAGCAACTGGCCGTATCACATCAGTCATCGGTGAGATTGGAGATAAAGGAATAATAACAGAAATAGCTATTCACTCACATGGCATACCATTTGATTGGCCCGATAGCGTCAAACAGGAAGCTCAAAAATTCGGTCGTAATATTTCTGTAGAAGATAAAAAACGAATCGATTTACGCGATTTGAATTTAATAACAATCGACGGAGCGGATGCCCGAGATTTTGATGATGCAGTATTTTGTGAGAAAAAAAATGATGGTTGGCGATTAATTGTTGCAATTGCAGATGTAGCCGATTATGTAAATATTGATTCAGCTCTAGATAAAGAAGCTATTAGGCGCGGCACTTCTGTTTACTTTCCTGATCGTGTGATCCCAATGTTACCTGAAGTTCTTTCAAATGGCCTTTGTTCGCTTAACCCAAAAGTAGACCGTCTCTGTATTGTTTGTGACATGCAAGTTAATGATACAGGTAAAATTTTGAAAACAAATTTTTTTGAAGGCTTAATGAAATCAAAGGCTCGCCTTACTTACAATCAAGTTGGCGATTTCCTAAAAGGTAAGTCAAAAAGTTCTTTGCCTAAAGAACTCCATAATACAGTTCGAAACTTACATCAATTATATAAAGTCTTTGAAAAAAATAGAAAACATCGAGGTGCAATAGAAATTAACATCCCACAAACAAAATTTGTACTTAATGATGAAGGTTCCATTGGTTTAATTAAAGTTGAACAGCGCAATGATGCGCACCGTTTAATTGAGGAGTGTATGATTGCAGCTAACATTGAAGCTGCGAAATTTTTAAAAAAACACAAAATTCCAAATCTTTATCGCGTGCATCCAAAGCCAGATAATGAGCGCTTTAATAATTTAAGACAATACCTGATTTTGCTTGGCCTTAAAGTTCCACATCCTAACCATGTTCAGCCTCAACATTTTAATCAACTTATTGATCAAGTCAAAGATCGTCCAGATAGTGCTGCCATCAAAATGATAATGTTAAGATCTCTTATGCATGCTGAATACTCTCCATCAAATATTGGCCACTTTGGCCTAGCGTTAGATTATTATGCACATTTTACCTCTCCAATACGACGTTACCCTGACTTACTTGTTCATCGAGCGATTAAATATGTCATTCATAATAAAAAGACGCATGGATTTTATTACAGCAAAAAAAATATGGAGCATTTTGGTGAAATTACGTCATCTCATGAAAAGCGTGCAGAAGATGCGACTCGTGATGTTGAAGCACGTCTAAAATGTGAATACATGGAAAAACATATTGGAGAGGTTTATAAAGGTATAATTACTGGTGTTACAAATTTTGGTCTATTTATTCAAATAAATGAGTTGTTGATTGATGGTTTAGTTCATGTCAAGAATTTGAATGATGATTTTTATAGATATGAAGCAGATGCTCATAGATTAATTGGTGAGAGAACCGGCCGATTTTTTTGTCTCGGTGATGAAACAAAGATAAGAGTTAAAAATATTGATATGGAAACTCGAAAAATTGATTTTTATCTTGCTTAAATTTAGTTTTGACAGTTTGAAATTTAGAAAAAATTTAAGAAAGAGATAGGGAAAATAATGAGTAAAACGCAATTTGCAATAGGTATTCAGGCTGTTGAACTCACTATAAATAAAAATGATAAAGATATAATTTGTATTCATATGGAGCATGAGACTGCGAATTTAAGAGTAAAAAAAATTTCTAAATTAGCAGAGCAAAAGGACATTAAAATCAAATTTACCAATCGTTCTCGCCTATCCCAGATGAGCAAAAACGTTCGCCATCAAGGCGTTGTAGCTGAGCTTAGAAATAAAAAGCTATTAAGCGAAGCTGATCTTAGAAATATGATTGAGGAGCGACTTATGGATACAAATAATGCCCCACTGTTGTTTCTCATTCTCGATGGCATTCAAGACCCACATAATTTAGGAGCTTGCATGAGAACTTCTGATGCTGCCGGCGTAGACGCAATTATTGTTCCTCGTCATTCCGTAGCAGGTTTGAGTCCTGCTGTGAGTAAAGTTGCTTCTGGAGCTGCTGAAAATCTTCCTTTAGCTGCGGTTGGAAACCTTAATAGGATTATAAAATGGTTTAAAGATTATGGTATTAGCATCATCGGCACTAGCGATAGGGCTAAAACCAGTCTTTTAGAGGCTAAATTTAGTGGCTCATTAGCTTTAGTTATGGGCCAAGAAAGTAAAGGAATCAGTAAAAATATTTTACAGCGCTGCGATACAATAATTAGTCTACCAATGTTAGGGGTAGTTGAAAGTTTAAATGTTTCAGTCGCAACAGGTATTTGTCTCTTCGAAATAGTTCGTCAAAGGGCCTTGCACGAAGCTTAAGCCTTAGGTAGGATGCGGCTCGCGTCAATTTTGGCGTATTAACCCTTGTTATTTGGATTTACCAGATAACTATAATCCGAAAGGGAGTAAAATGAGACATTACGAAATAGTCTTTCTGGTGCACCCAGATCAAAGTGAGCAAGTACCAGCTATGGTAGAACGTTACTCGAGTATGGTTACTGACTCAGGTGGAAAAATTCATCGTTCTGAAGATTGGGGGCGCAGGCAATTAGCGCATCCGATAAGCAAGATTCACAAAGCCCATTATATTCTGCTTAATGTTGAGTCAGAATCATCTGTAATTGATGAAATTAAAACTGCTTTTAAATTCAATGATGCCGTTCTTAGAAATCTTATTCTTATTCGCAATGAAGCCATCACAGAAGCTTCACCTATGGCGATTTCTGTTGCTGAAGAAAAAGCTAGAGAAAAAGAAGCCCAACAAAGACGTGAAGCAAAAGCTGCAGCTGAAACTGCGATGAGAGCAGAGGCCAGTGCCAGTAATGAAACTACAGAACCTCAAATAGATTCAACTGAAGAGTCTTCAGAGGAAGTTTTAACCGAGGCAACACCAAATACTGAAGAAAAAGTAGATGAAGTGACTGATGCTTCAGATAATAACAAAATTGAAGATGTGAAAGATTAATTTTTGCATGCTTAATGAATTTATGGAGAATTAATATGAGTCGCTACTCACGTAGACGAAAATATTGTCGCTTTACTGCAGAAAAAATCGATGAAATTGATTATAAAGATTTAAACCTTCTTAAGGCTTACGTTACTGAGACTGGAAAGATTGTCCCAAGTAGAATTACTGGAACAAAAGCTCATTATCAGCGTCAATTGTCAACTGCAATAAAAAGGGCACGTTTCCTTGCTTTACTCCCATATACTGATCGTCATTAAAGTTTCAAGGTAGAAAGTACGTGCAAGCGCTTACAAAATGGTTGCTAGCACGGCCACTTAATGCTGTTTTAGCTATAACAGTGTCTTTGGTTTTACCTATTCCCCAACTGACGGGAGGTATTATTATTGTTTTTTTGGCTTTGGTAAAAGGCTTAAGAAATACAGCTGTAATTGTTTTTACTACTGCACTATTACCAGTACTGACATTTTTAATAATAGAGGGATCGCTTACATCAATTTTGACATTGCTAGCAATGACATGGCTTCCAGCTTTTTTTATAGCTTTTGTCTTGTTAAAAACGCAATCATTAACTTTGTCTCTACAAGTACTATTATTAGCATCATTTGTTGTTTTGGTATGCATCAATTTTCTTATTCCAAATTTATCAATATTTTGGCAGCCATATTTAGATTTAATGGCTCAACTTTTGACAGAAAATGGAATGCAGTATGAAGTCGGAGTTTTAACCGCTGATATTTTGACAATTTCAGCAGTATTTATTTTTTGGTTAATATACTCGACAGTTTTATTATTTGGTTATTTTATTTATATAAAGATTCCAGGTAAAAAAAGAGATTATGGAAAATTTCAAGATTTAGATTTTGGTAAAATTATAGGAATTGCGCTAGTTTTTTTTTCAATACTAGCTTTTTCAACTGGTTCTATTTGGTTGCAGTATATTGCAATTACTATTCTTGCTATGTTTATGATGCAAGGATTGTCAATTTTGCATTGGTTAAAAAATGAGGGAATAGTACAACCTATTATTGTCGCTGTGGTGTATATTGTATTTCCAATTTTTCAAATTTTTTTAGTGGCGGCATTAGCAATAGTTGGTTATGTAGATGTTTGGCTTGGAATAAGACATAGATTAAAAAAAAGTTAAAAGGCTTAAGATTATGAAAGTTATTTTATTAGAAAGCGTTGAAAATATCGGTGGTATTGGCGATCTTGTTAAAGTTAAAGCTGGATATGGTCGTAACTATCTTCTTCCCCATGGTAAAGCTGCACTTGCTACTGATAAAAATATTAAAGAAATTGAATCTCGTCGTGCGGAGCTGGAAAAGATAGCAGCTGAAGAAATTTCAAAAGCCAATTCCAGAGCTGAATCTATAAAAGATATAGAGCTCGTAATTCCTGCGAATGTAGGCTCAGAAAATAAATTATTTGGATCTGTCGGCCCAATAGATATTGCGAAAGCATTTAAAGCTATTCAAATTGAAGTTGAAAGAAGTGAAATTCGCATGCCTGATGGTCCAATTCATGAATTAGGTGAATATCCTGTGGGAATTCACTTGCACGGTGAAGTAAATACTGAAGTTATTGTTCGAGTTGTTGCAGCTGAGCAATAAAATAACTTTACACTAGTTTCTTTCATTAAAATGATGGCGTTGAATAAATCTAAAATAATCAAAAACTGACTAGGGAATTTTTGGTATGGTCCGAGCTATGGACAAAGGAAGCAATGATGATGATGCTGGTCAGCACATTAAGGTGCCGCCGAATTCCTTGGAGGCTGAGACATCATTAATTGGTGGATTGATGCTTGATGCATCAGCCTGGGATAAAGTTGCAGATTTGATAAAAAGTAGCGATTTTTATCGAAAAGACCATCAATTAATTTACTCTGCTGTCGAGAGCCTCATTGAGAGCGGAAGCCCTTGTGATATTGTCACTGTCTCAGAACATCTTGATAGTCATGGCGACTTAGAAAATGCAGGTGGTCTTGAATATCTTGCAACCCTTGCAAATGAGACAGTTGGTGCAGCCAATGTTAGATGGTATGCAAAAATTCTAAAAGAGCACTCAACTCTTCGTGCTCTTATTAGCGCGGGTAATGAGATAGCAGGAAGCGCTTTTACTAACGATGGTAGATCAGCTGCTGAAATACTGGAGGATGCTGAAAAAGCAGTTTTTGAAATTGCTGATAGAGGAAATCGTGGTCAAAAAGGCTTTACCTCTCTAAAAGAAATTCTCCCTTCTACTGTTGATAGACTTGATGCTTTGCATCAATCAGAAGGTGATATTACTGGTGTTTCTACCGGCTATACTAAATTTGATGAAATGACTGCAGGACTGCAGCCTGGGGACTTCGTTATTGTGGCAGGTCGACCTTCAATGGGTAAAACTGCACTCGCAGTAAACATTGCTGAGAATGCTGCCATAGGTGCTAAAGTTCCTACAGTTATCTTCTCGATGGAAATGGCTGCGCAGCAACTAGCATTTCGTATGATCTCTTCTTTAGGCCGCGTAGACCAAACCCATTTACGAACAGGTAAATTTCCGGATGAAGATTGGTCTCGAATAAATACCGCTGTTCAATTGATGTCGGAAGCGCCAATTTTTATTGATGATACGCCCGGGTTATCTCCAAGTGAGATAAGAGCTAAATCACGGCGTTTACAACGCGAACAAGGCGATAATGGCATAGGATTAATAGTTATAGATTACTTGCAGCTTATGCAAGTACCTGGCAATAAAGAAAATCGCGCAACCGAAATATCGGAAATTTCCCGTGGATTGAAAGCCCTTGCAAAAGAGATGTCATGTCCAGTAATAGCCTTGTCTCAGCTAAATAGGAGTGTTGAGCAAAGACCAGACAAAAGACCTGTTATGTCTGATTTACGAGAATCAGGGGCAATTGAACAAGATGCAGATTTAATTCTTTTCATTTACAGAGATGAAGTTTATAACCAGGATACTCCTCGAAAAGGTGTTGCAGACATTGTGATTGCTAAGCAGCGGAATGGTCCCATTGGAGACTTTCCACTTACTTTCGTTGGTCGTTATACGAAGTTTGAAAATTGGGTACCTGATACTTATGGAGATTTCATGGAAGAATAATCTTCCAGTCATTTTTTTATTACATAAATTTTTATCTAAATTAAAGCATTAATTTTTTGGATTAATAATGCCTTAAAGTTAGTCAAATTTATTTAATTTGATAGCGTTTAAATTTAAATTTTTGCCCTCCAATACTAGCCTCATACATTAAACCACCATTTGTGCTGGTAAAGACCGCTATCCCGTCGTTATAAGTAGATTCAGCAGAGACTCCCTTTTCAATTAAAACAGCACTTGCACGAGCACTAAACTCAAAGTTTCCTTGAATAAATCTATCAGTATCTATCTTATTTCTAAAGAAAATAATTTGACTAAAAGATTGACCTCCAAGTTGAATTCCTGCAGAAAAATGAGTAAGACTTACTGAACCAATAACATAATTATTTTGAACCATTTCACCTTTGCCTCTAGAGCCTCCGATGCCGAATCCAGCTTTTACAACTCTTGGAAAAACTGCAAAGGAATCAGCCTCTGCAAAATAGTCTTCTAGTTCAGGAATTTTTTTGAATTTTTCAATAGCAAGCAAAGTTTTTTTCGTTACTCCTATCTCAGGGTCTCTGTTCTCATCGGATGGATCCCATTGAGCAAGAATGATATTACTTGAGAGGAAAATCAAAAAGAATAAAAAAATTTTAAAGTTTCTAATTAAATTCATATGGGTATCCATTTTTTATTTTTATTTATATAAAATGAGATTAATCATCTAAGTTTTTCATATATACATAAGCTTTTAAAGTTTTTTATTTTATTGGAAATAACATATAAAAAAAGAGAGGTTTTAATATTCACCTAAAGATAGAAAAATTTTAAAGCAAAGATTAAACTTATTAAGTTGACTGCCATTGGCACCTCCTTAATTCGGCCCGCTAACATTTTTATAATTGTATAGCTTATAAAGCCTACACCTATTCCATCAGCAATAGAGAAACTAAAAGGCATCATCAATGCTGTAATAATTGCTGGCGTTGATTCTGTGATATCCGTCCAGTTAATTTCAATCAAACTTTGAGCCATTGACGAAGATACATACATTAAAGCTGCGGCTGCAGCAAAGCTTGGTATGCTTTGAGCAAGCGGTGCAAAGATAAGTGATAAAACAAAAGCAATGGCAATTACAACAGCACTTAAACCAGTACGACCTCCACTTTCAACTCCAGCGGCACTCTCAATGTAACTTGTTGTAGAGGAGGTCCCAAGAAGAGCACCAACTGCTGTAGCGCTTGAATCAGCCAATAACGCCTTATTTAATCTTGGAAGATTTCCTGATGAATCCGTTAAATTTCCTCTAGTAGCTACACCAACTAAAGTTCCAGCAGTATCAAATATGTCTACTAAAAGCATTGTTAAAATTACACTAAGCATAGAAATATCGAGAGCTGCTCTAATATCAAGCTGGAACAAAAGAGGCTCAATTGATGGGGGCTTAGAAGCTATACCTAAAAAAACTGTTTTTCCAAGAAGCCAACTGATAATTGATATTATTAAAACCACAGCGATCACAGAACTTTTAAAACCATTAGATGCAAAAGCTGTAATAGCGAAGAAACCAATAATCGCCATAAATGCCGAAAAAGAAAATAAATCACCCAAAGCGGTTATGGTTGAGGAATTAGTTGTAATAACACCAGCATTCTTCATGGCAATGAAAGCTAGAAAGAAACCAATACCTGCAGTGATCCCTAATTTTAGGTTTTTTGGAATTGAATTAATTAACCATGCCCTAACAGGAAGTAGGCTGATTATTAAAAAAAGCACACCGGATAGAAAAACAGCACCAAGTGCTGTTTGCCATGGCTGACCTGACCCAATTACAACAGCATAGGTGAAGAAAGCATTTTGTCCCATACCTGGAGCGAGACCAACAGGGTAATTTGCTAATAAACCCATGATTAAAGATCCCAGTGCCGCTGATAAGCAGGTTGCAACAAAAACTGCACCAAAATTCATGCCAGCTTCACTTAGAATTAATGGATTCACTACCATAATATATGACATCGCTAGAAATGAAGTTAGCCCTGCAATAATTTCACGACTCACATTTGTATTATTTTCTTTCAGCTTAAAATATTTTTTCAAAAAAAATTGCATTCATAAACCCTAACATAAAATTGAATTTATTAATTTCACATTTTTTTAGTTGCGGTTATTTATAAAAGTCTTTTATTTATTAGATTTTTAGACAACAAAATGCGTTAAACTAATGTTAAGTAATTCCTTTGAGGATTTAAAGTTATGCCAAAAGCCAAGACTTCATATACTTGCAACGAATGTGGCATTAATTCTTCCAAATGGGCTGGCCAGTGTTCTAGCTGCGGTTCTTGGAATACCATGGTTGAAATGAAAGTAGTAAAAACTTCTATAAGCTCTGAAGTTGTTACAACTTTAGACAACCTTCCTGATGATATTGATTTCCGGTACAAAACAGATTTTAAAGAATTTGATCATGTATTAGGCGGAGGCCTTATTCCTGGTGCTGTTGTATTACTCGGAGGTGATCCAGGTATTGGCAAGTCAACAATATTACAGCAGGTATCAGCTAATTTAATGCAAAAAGTGCCAATATGCTATGCATCAGGAGAAGAGTCTCTTCGTCAGATAGGCCAACGCTCTCATCGTCTTGGTCTTGATGCATTAAAAATGAATATACTCATAGATTCTTCTATTCTAAATGTTCTCTCAGAAGCAAAAAAATGTGATGCCCGTGTCTTAATTGTTGATTCAATGCAAACCATGACAAATGAAGAGTTACCTTCTGCACCAGGCTCAATTGCTCAATTGCGTGAGTGTGTTGCAAAAATCGTTGAATTTGCAAAAAAAAATGATGTCGCAGTATTCATAATTGGGCATGTAACTAAGGAAGGCGCAATTGCTGGCCCTCGAGTTGTTGAGCATATGGTTGACACTGTTCTTTATTTTGAAAATGATCCAGCGAGTCGATATTCAATAATCAGATCTGTCAAAAATAGATTTGGTGCTAGCGGGGAAATGGGCGTTTTTGCAATGACTGATAAAGGATTTAGTGAGGTGACTAATCCTTCTGCCATTTTTTTATCACGAGGCATTTCTGATGAAGCTGGAAGTGTTATTTCTGTAATATGGGAGGGTAGTCGACCTCTTTTAGTCGAAATTCAGGCGTTGGTTTCTCCAAGCAATAATAGTCATGTTAAACGCCTTACTCAGGGGGTGGAGCAAAATCGTTTAGCATTATTAATTGCTGTTTTACAGCGATATGGATCTTTATCCCTCGTTAATGAGGATGTATTTATTAATGTTGTTAGTGGCCTAAAAATTAATGAAACTGCGGTGGATTTACCAACTGTTTTAGCAATTACTTCTAGCTTTAAAGATATAAATTTCTCAGAAAATCTTGTTTGCTTTGGTGAAATTGGATTGGCAGGTGAAATTAGGCCTGTAAGATATGGAGTCGAAAGAATAGCGGCTGCAATTAAACAAGGTTTTACAAAAATTATTGTTCCTGTTGGGAATTTACCGAAGAAAAACCCCAAAGGAATCGAAGTAATTGGAGTCCATCGTTTGAGTGATGCACTTGATTTGGCGCTTTGAGATAATTGGTTCAGCTTAATTTTTTTCTTGGGTAATTCTGACCCCTATGCGCACTGATTGTATGCAGTTATCATTAGATTCTATTATTTCTATTGGGTAACCATTGATCTTTAGACAAGTTGAAGGTTCTGGAATAGTTTCCAGCATCTCAATAATAAGGCCATTTAAAGTTTTGGGGCCATCATTGGGAAGCTTCCAGTTCTGGGATCGATTAAGCTCACGAATATTTGCCATTGCATCTACAACATAAGTATTTGGACTATCTTGAATCACATCATTCTCTTCATCTGATGGATTGGTAAATTCACCCACAATTTCCTCAAGTATATCTTCCAATGTAATTATTCCTTGAATGTCTCCGTACTCATCCACTACTAAAGCAATTCGCTCATTTCGTCTTTGAAATTGAACAAGTTGAGCGCTAAGAGATGTTCCCTCTGGCACAAAATATGGCTCACTTAATAAATTAATTAATAAATCCTTAGTAAAATTCTCATAGGAAGTATTGGCAAGTTTGCGTAAATGTAAAATACCAATAACTTTTTCCATATTGCCTTTAAAGACCGGCAGTCGAGTGTGACGACTCTTAGAAATAGCAGTTTCAATATCAAAATCATTATTATTTAGATCAATTCCGACAATCTCTTTGTGTGGAACCATAACATCAGTAACCGTAACTTTTTCAAGGTCAAGGATGCTTAGAAGCATTTCTCGATAACGAGTTGGGATTCTAGTACTTGTCTCTCTAACTACTGTGCGCAATTCTTCACTCGTTAGAGTTTGTAAATTATTTCCTCTATCGCGAATTCCCATTAAGAATAAAAAACTATTCGAAGCCATGTTAGTGAGCCAGACCACGGGATATGTAATTTTCAGTAAAGGGTAATAAATCATTGCTGCTGGAAAAGCGAATCGCTCAGGATTTAGTGCTGCAAGAGTTTTTGGAGCGATATCAGCAAAAACAATCACAGTTAAAGTTAAAATTCCAGTACCGATTGCAACTGCTGGTTCTCCACCTATATTAAATGCGATTAATGTTACCAAAGCGCTTGCTGAGAAATTAACTAAATTATTACCCAAGAGAATTAGGCCGATTAACCTATCTGGACGCTTTAGTAACTGCTCTGCAAGCCTTGCACCGCGATTTCCTTTTCTAGCTTTATGGCGTAAATGATATCTATTGAGACTCATTAATGCTGTTTCTGAGCCAGCAAAAAACGCAGAGAGGAGCAAAAGTAATATCAGTAGGCTTACAAGGCCTAAAAGTGACATGTCACCACTCAAAGATAAATCTCCCTAATTTAAAAAAACACGTTGAGTGCTGCAGCAAGTTTAGCTCCAGCTCTGGCCTAGTATTTGTTCTAAAAATAATCTCAGACCAAAATATGCAATAAATAAAAGTACAAACCCACTAAGATATAGTTTTATGACAAGACTGCCTCTCCAGCCAGCAAAAATTCGACCAATTAATAAAGTACCAAAAATAAAAAGTGCTAGTAATGATAGAGCAGTTTTATGTACAAGAGGTTGAGCAAATAAATTATCGACAAATGTCAGTCCTGAAATTATCGTAATGGCAAGACCCGTAAATCCAACTGCTGTTATCTTAAATAGCAAGCTTTCAGATGTTTCAAGTGGAGCGAAAATACTACTCATTGCTGAGAACTTGCTAGCTCGAAGTCTTTTTTCTTGTACCATCATCATCACTGCTACGATAGCTCCTACATAGAGAAGACCATAGGATATTAAAGAAATAAGAATATGAGATCGCATCTGCCAAGACAGTGTTATCACGTCAGGAGAGGAGCCACCAAGACCAATAATGACTATAGAGATTGCACCGAGAATTACTGCGATCGCACCTAACAGATGAAGTCCAGCTGAAATACCACGCAGTGTAGGTTGAAAGGCTGCAATAAAACCTATCAGTGCAAGCTCCAAACCAATCATTGAAATTATATTACCAAATGAGAAATTAAATCCGCTACCTGTAAGGAATGGCTCAAATAGGAATACACTGTGTAAAGCAATTCCTAAAATATTATTCATGAAAGCTATATTTAAAAATATTCTTTGTGATTCTGAATAATTAGGTAACCTAGACATTCCAAACATTCCACCTGATAAAAGGTAGAAAAAAAGGATTAAGATTTGAAGATAATACATTTTTTAAATTATAACCTTGTTCGATATCCTTTAATCATCCCATATGATGAAACTTAACAAAACCCTCTTGACGTTATAAATACTTATAAAATATATAAATGAAGACTCGTTATTCAATAATTTTATGATATCTAGCCTTTGCAAGTAAAATATCTTATTAAAATTATGCAGTTATCTTATTTATACGTTAAAATTTATTCATGTTTGACAATTTAAGTGAGCGACTATCTCAAGCTGCCAGAAGCTTAACAGGCAAAGGGCGACTTACAGATGTCAATATTAAAGACACTTTAAGGCAGGTTAGGCTCGCCTTTCTTGAGGCAGATGTTGCTTTACCAGTAGTTAAGAGCTTTATTGATCGTGCTCGCGAGCGTGCATTGGGCGAAGAAGTTGCAAAGAGCTTGACGCCTGGCCAAGCATTTTTAAAAATTATTCATTCTGAGCTTGTAAGCATACTCGGCAGCGACACTGTACCTCTTAATTTCAAGGCACAGCCACCATTAGTTTACATGCTTGCTGGGCTTCAGGGTGCGGGTAAGACAACAACAGCTGCTAAACTTGGTAAGCATTTAATTGATACTGAAAAAAAGAAAGTTATGTTTGTTAGTGTCGATGTCCATCGACCTGCAGCAATTCTTCAATTAAAAAAACTTGCATTTGAGGTAGGAGCGCAATTCTCAGATAGTGATGCTAGCGAAGCTCCGACTTCAATTATTACAAGAGCACTTGATGAAGCGGCCAGGTCTAATATAGATGTCATCATCATTGATACTGCTGGGAGGATGCACGTAGATAAAGAATTAATGGAAGAGATAGAGCTAATTCACTCCGTGGCTAATCCGCATGAAACTTTATTTATTGTAGATAGTATGGCAGGACAAGACGCCGTTAATGCAGCCGCAGCCTTTGATCAAACGCTTCCTCTAACTGGTATTATATTAACTAAAGCTGATGGCGATTCTAGAGGTGGTGTTGCACTGTCTCTTCGGCAAATCACAGGAAAGCCTATTCGTTTCATGGGTGTTGGTGAAAAACTCGATGCCCTAGAGATTTTACATCCTGATAGGTTGGCATCGCGAATTTTGGGAATGGGGGACATTCTATCTCTTGTTGAAGAAATTGAGCAAAAAGTTAGTAAAGAAAAATCTGAAAAGCTTGCTAAAAAATTAAAAAAAGGACGTAATTTCGATTTGGCTGATTTTAGAGATCAACTTTTACAAATGACGAATATGGGTGGATTGGCATCTATAATTAATAAGCTTCCTATAGCTGGCAATATTGATCCAAAAGCATTACAAGATGCAGCGAGCGAAAAGAAAATTAGCCATCAAATAGCAATAATTAATTCTATGACACTTACAGAGAGAAAGTATCCAAAAACTATTAATGGTTCTAGAAAACGACGGATAGCGCTGGGTTCTGGGAAAAATATTCAAGACGTAAATCGTTTATTAAAGCAACATCTTCAAATGGAAAAAATGATGAAAAAAATGTCCAAAGGAGGAATGAAGAAGATGATGCGTGGTATGCCAGGTGGGATTTTGCCGCCAGGATTTAAATAAAAATATTACCAAATAGAGCTTAAATTTTTCATTTTTTCAGTTAAATTGGTTTCTCACATCTAACTATAGGAAAAACTTAAGTATTTTACTTACTTAAATACTTCACATTTTCCATAAAACACGTACAATGCGCCATCTAGTTAAATTGCTGAGAATTTAACAACTTTTTTGGTCTATTATTCGGAAATATAATGGTAAGCATTCGACTTTCGCGCTCAGGCGCAAAAAAACGGCCCTTCTATCATCTGATCGTCACTGATTCCAGAAATAGGCGAGACGGCCGTTATATTGAGCGACTTGGTTTTTTTAATCCAGTTGGAAAAGATAGTGAAGAAAATCTTCGTATTGATACTGAACGTGTAAATCACTGGATTAGTAAAGGTGCTCAGCCCTCTGATCGGGTTTTAACGCTCTTAAAGCAGCACCGAAAGGCATCTGCTAGCGTATAAATTGTTAGTTAGTAACCCCGTCATTCTAGGCAGAGTATCTGGTTTATATGGAATTAAGGGATGGGTGAAAGTTTTTTCTTATACTGTGCCACGCAATTCAATTTTGAATTATAAAGAGCTCTATCTAGGGCAAGAGAAAGATTGGCAACCTGTTAGACTCTCAGGCGGACGGTGCCACGGAAAATCAATCATTTTAAAATTTAAAGATTTCAAAGATAGGACTGAAGCCGAAACGTTAATTGATAAAGATATTGCAACGAAAAGAGATAATTTACCGGAATTAGAGAATGGACATTATTATTGGTCTGATTTAATTGGATTAAAAGTAATTCAAGCTAATGGCCACGAATTAGGTACCGTTAAAAAGCTTATTGAGACAGGCGCTCATGATGTTATGGTTGTAGAGGGTAGCCAAGAAATACTAATTCCTTTTGTCTATAAAGAAATTATAAAAAATGTTGATTTAGTAAGGCAGTTTATTGATGTTGACTGGGATTGGAGCTAGCAAAATGCAAATCAGCGTTGTTAGTTTATTTCCTGAAATGGTTAAAGTAATAGGTAAGTATGGAGTTGTTGGTAAAGCTTTCAAAAACAAACTCTTTACTTTACAGACTGAAAATCCTCGTGATTATGTAGAAGGTGATTATAAAAATGTAGATGATAAGCCTTATGGCGGTGGCCCAGGAATGGTTATGAAATATAAACCTATAGAGGCTGCTCTTGAGGCTGCGAAAATTGGTTTACCTAATGATTGTCTAGTAGTTTACTTATCACCAAAGGGCAAACCATTTGACCAAGCTATGGCACAAAAATTTGCAAAAATGTCTAGCTTGATATTATTGGCAGGTCGTTATGAAGGCATCGATGAAAGGCTTTTTGAGTCGCAAATTGATGAGGAAATTTCAGTCGGAGATTATGTACTTTCAGGCGGTGAAATAGCAGCAATGACTGTTATTGATGCAGTAGTAAGGTTACTTCCGGGTGTACTAGGGGATTGTGAGTCAGCTGCAGAAGACTCATTTATGAAAGGTCTGTTAGACTATCCTCATTAC
>MDTC01175634.1_pt1 | contig 15763 bp, 24 predicted proteins | sample 811181 | NCBI WGS metagenome assembly MDTC01 (sample SAMN05326644, study PRJNA326480) | marine metagenome | isolation source: seawater | place: Pacific Ocean: North | collected 2011
AGGTGGAAGTGCGTCCGACTTTTGAGGGAAGGTTATGTGAGGGAAGGTTTTGTTGAATACTCTCCTTTATTAACCCCCAAGCCCTTGTATATTTTATGAACGAGCGAAGGAAGGAACAATTGGTGAATGAATTAAGAGATATAATGATAGAATTAGACCTTGATTTGGTAAAGAATAATGGTGGACACCTTATTTTGAAAAGAAAGAGGTCTTATTCGATTGGTTATCATGCTTAAAATCTTGGATTAGAGCATTAGGGCCATCGTATAGTGTGTATTTAGATTAGATGTTTTGCGCTGTATAGGGGTTAAAAGTCGGAATATGCACCCGGTAAGGGGGAATTTTGGGAATTTTTGGTTCCCGAACAGTTAGATATACTTTTGATTGACTTTTTCTAAAAGTCGGGGGATTCCCCTTTGCTATCAGATGCGATAGAGGATTGGTTTTTGGGGTGTGGCTAAAGATTTATTAAGGGTGAAGATAATGTGGAATTATGAATCGTTGCTTCTTTGAACATCGTGGCTTTGGACTCTTTGAGTGTCCGACTTGTGGAAAAACTTACATGGGGTATGGTGCGAATGATACGCCACCTTTTACTGAATGTAATGGAAAGTAGTAAGGTATGTATTTCTAAATTACCGTTTTTCAGCCCTTTTTTCCCTTGGTTGCCCCTCGGAATTGGTGTTAAACGCTATACTGCATCTTCCGAATAGGTGGGGTTTAGATAGTCAAAAAAGTGGGCGAGGGAAGGTAGTAAATGGGCGGAGAACGGTAGTCATAGGGTTAAAGTAGGTGTTAGGTCAATACTTGTTCATGCCTGTAAAGGATTGGATGGAAGATACAACCGTCTTGTATGAGATGGGAAAATTAACCAACAATAGAGAGGTAATCCTTTGGAATAAGGGTGAGAATTTCCCCAAGCGACAATTGTATGCAGGTGGTAGTAAGCACATGAAGTATCTTGTGCAAAGAGTGGCAAGTAAAAAGAAGGGGATGAAGGTCTGTGTTGGTTCTAATTATCTTGACTTCAAAGCGTTGAACCCACCGTTATTGAAATATGTCTTTCAATCGGAGTGGTGGTCTTGGAAGAATGTTATTTGGAACACACATATAGGCCATCCCGATATTTACAAAGGGAAGAATATGATTTGGGATATTGATAGCGAAGGTGAACCAATGGTGGCTTTTGAACAGGCTGAAAAATTGTGTGCTTACTTGAGTGGAGAGGGATATGAGCCTATGTTGGTATTTTCGGGCAGTAAGGGTTTCCATGTGTGGTTAAATGTGGAGGATTCTCGTCAATTAGTCGGTAAATCATTCGCTGATTTCCTTCCATTTGATTGTGAGAAGAAGGGGACAGCATGGCAATTATCACAAGTGTATAATGATGTGGTCGTGGAGGTCTTTGAAACGGCAACAGGTGATTCGTTTAGATTGGCTGATAAATCACCCATTCAGCGTCAAGGAATCATTTCATGCCCTTATTCACTACATTGGACTACGGGACAAATTGTATGGCCTATGGATGCCAAGAACCTTGACTCCTTGAGGGCTTTACCTGTGGATGCCCAACCTGTTGATATTGCTAAGGCTTTGCATACCCAAGATAATGGGCAATTGTGGGAAACAGACATCGAATTTAATGGTGGGAAATTATACTTTCCGCCTTGCCATACTGTTTCCAATAGGGGAATGCCTGTGTGGAAAGGTTTAGATGGTTGAATCGTCCATGAAATACTATGAGTCGTTATACAGACCGCATCAATGTTTGTTACACCTGCCCTCATGCAGATAAAAAATTGATGGCCCTTTATTGTAAGGTCTGTGGGTGCAATATGAAAATCAAAGCCCGTATGAAGGGTGAGAAGTGTCCTTTGGGTAAGTGGAAGGAATAGCGGCGGAGTTACATTCAGTATAAAATGATTTCTATTGGCCTTTCTTCTTCTTTTTGGCACGGAGAGCCACCAAGAGTAACCCACCTGCGATAAAGAATGGTAGCGGTGATGGAGATGTGTCGGTTGTTACAGGAGTCGCCCCTCCACTTTGAGTCGTAATTGTTGTCGTGGTAATTGGAAGGCAAGCCCCACTCACTAAATCTTCTTTGAATCCCTCGTAACAATCACCACATAGCCCAATATCGTCACCATATTCCCTATTGAGAGTAAAGCAATCTGTGTGGGGCTTTCTCGCAACAAATGAACCAAGTGATGTCCACGCTTTAGACGGGTTACAACAAGGGCTTTCAGAAGAATAGAACCACAGTTTGTATTTTCCGGGCATCTTAATCAAGAATGGGTCGGTGACTTGCCAACCGTTTGTCGCCGCACTATCCACACCTGTTGCGTTAAACTTGTGGATTGTGCCATCGGGTTCTTGTATCTTAATTTTGATATTGTGTTGTTGGGAGTTTTCAGAATCGAGTGAACCATCCCAAAATCCGAGAGTATCTCTCGTCCTTACATCGAATATAATCATGTCTGTGAGTGCGTGAGATTCTTCGTATTCTCCCGAATAAGTGCGGTAGGATTGGACTTGGTGATGTGTTGCACAATCCATATTAGGGTCACACTCACGGTCATTTTCCTTAATCAAGATAGTTTTCTCTTGGTTTGAGGAAATTGTAGCATTAAAAACCCTATTACCCGTCCCGGAGGTCGCTGTTTCTTGTTCAGCCATCAATCTCACTATATCCCAAGTATTCATTGACTATCCCTCCGCTTTTTCATCGCCGCCAAAAGAATTAGGAGTATAAATCCGCCAACCCCATATTGAACCATCTTGTTGGTAAGTAGTGCCACTTCTGCCTTTTCCATGATACTCATATTCTCGTCTGATATGAGGTCTGTTAAACTTTGTTGTTTTGTTTCTTCGGGGAGTTCACCATACCATCCAAATGAATAAGGGTGGCTATACCCCCAAATAGGGAATAGTGCTTCGTGTTTATTGTAGGTTGCCTCTCCGTATTTCTCCGTCATTACCGCATAGACACCGATAGCCACTTCTGCGGCTACTGCGGCAGTATTAACGGCTATCCATGCCGCCCACCCTAAGCCACCTGTTGCGACACCGACTCCGACTCCAATAATTAACCAAGCAATCGCCTCTCCTAATTCTCCTATATTTGACCATGCTTTCGACCAATTGGTAGCACTTTCAGCATCGTGTCTATATCCATAGTGAATAATGATGTTGTAATCTGATTGGGGCCAATTATCCATAGGGATTTCCCCTGTCGCCATTCCATCACTATCGGTGACGATGGTTTTATTGACGATATTAACTGATACAGGGAGGTTTTTCTCTAAAATCCTTTGGGCGGTCATCTTACTGACTGTATCTTGCATTTGAGGACTACCTGCTTCCAATGCCGCCATTTGTGTTTCATCGAGGCTTTTCAAAACTTGTTGATATTCATTCATCATCATGGGATAATTGGTATAACCAATCTGCAAAAAGAATTTGTCTGACTTACCCTTTCCATCACTAAGGGTTTGAACCTCATATTTTAATTTTGAATTAGGAGGTATTGCAGACCAAAGAGGCATAGGTGATGTAACATCGGGTGAGATTCTTTTACCATCGGGTGTTTCAATGTAAATGGAGGATTTCAAATCCGCTTTTCCATCTGTATCATCCCACAAATCGTTGTTTTTGGGAACGAATCTATTCATGTCTAATTTCTCTTGAGCCTTAGAGAAGCCTTTTTGCATCCAAGATACCATGATTATTCCTCATCATCGCCTTCGTCTTCGTCTGATTCTTCTTCATCATCGCCCTTACCTTTGAACATTGGCACGATTACGAGGAATGCGAGCAATCCGACAACCCCTATGGTAGCGTAGCCGATGTTTGCTATTGTTGAAGCCGCTTTCTCTTGGCATTCTGCTACGGCATCGTTGTATTCGTCTGTGCCTTCTTCAAGTCCACGCTCTTTGACTCGCTCATCGCAATTAGCACCTGTTAATGTATCAACAATTTCTTCGGCATTGTCCCCTAAAATACCCAATCCAATTGCGCCAACAATCACCGCCGCCCCAAGTCCCATGACTCGACCTGCGAATGGAGAGTTTAACACATACATTGTGTTTTTGAGTGCTTGCGGGGCATCTTTGGCTGTTTCCCTTGCCGCCGCTTTGGTTGCTTCTTCTGCAATCTCGCCCGAACCTTCGGTTGTTGCCTTGCCTTTGAAAGCACCTGTGAATCTCGACAGTAACCCTCTTTGTGCGCCTTCTTCACCTGCTTCTGTGGCTACACCCTTTCCTAAGATTCGGTTAGCCCATGATACAGTCCCCGCTTCTCCGACTTCTTCTGCAACCTCGCCCGCACTCCCTCTTTGGAAAAACCCTTTTAGTCCACCGAAGATGCCCTTCTTTGCGACTACCTCTCCACCTTCGCCCGCACCTGCCCCTACTAAAGTTCTAACTGTGCCTTTCCCAACCGTTGAAAGAATTACATCGTCTGCCACCGTATTGAATACTCTATTTTCGGCAAAGTGGTGTTCATTAGACATGAATGAACGGCTAATGTTGGGGTTCACTCTATGACGGCTTTCAGCATTCCAAGCAAGAGGGTCTGTTGGATTAGTAAATCCTTGCCCATTGAAACGAGGTCGAGCCATAATAAAACATGGACTCGCTTGTTATCTAAAGGCTTTGCCAATAGGTTTTAGGGATGCCTACTACTGAAACATTTGGAATGGCTCTCATTTTTGTGAGGAAGTTATTCCATGAAATCACATAACGAATATCTTCGACTTCGGCACAAGGGAGGACATTTCCACCCTGTTTTGTTCCTTCTGACCGCACACGCTCATATTCTGTAAAATCGAAGATGAAGAACCCTTGTTCGTAGTGTGGTTCTCCGAGATGTAATAGTGGTAATGGTGGGCCATCACCATCTTCACGAACAATAATTGAAACATAGGAATCTAATTCGGGTGTGTGCGCTCTTACATCGTGTCCACATTTTGTGCATTTGGCATAGATTCCCGATTCATCTTCTTGGTATTCGAGTGTGAAGTGGTAATCTTCCTGTTTTACCGTCCATTTATCCCGAAATCCTCCGTTTCTCGTATCTTTCTCTCTAACTTTGCTACAACGAGGGCAATATATGGTTGAGGTTTTCCATGTGGAATTACCATTACGGTATGTGTGTTCTCGCACAAATTCCTCTTTTTCACCTTCAACGGTTTCCATTCCCGATGATTTATGGCCGAAAGGGACGGTGATAATATCAACCATGTGGCCTTATTGTCCGAAGGTGTAGTTAAGCGTTGAGTTTAGATAGCGGGAAGGTGAATAGTAATTTATGCCCATTCGTTGCGGAAAAAATGGTTGTCTTAGGGCCACCCCTGTTGAGGGCCAACCGTGCAAATCTTGTGCTATTGGTGGAAAACCTTTGACTAATCCAAAAAATCCGAGAGCCATAAAGGAAATCAATGTGACCAATGCACCTAAAATTACTCCGACAGGTGTGACGATAACTGATGCTTCGGGCAAGGTTGTTGATGTAGCCGTCTTAGCGGAATCAAACAAAAAGGCTTGTGAGTTTATCTTCCGAACATATTGGTATGGTTGGGAGAATGGTTGTCCTCCGATTTTACATGAAATGTTTAAGGATTACGGAACATTTACCGCAGGGCAACCCGCATCAAGTGGTCAAAGTAAGATAAATGTTCATTCTTCTGTTCAATGGAAGATGCAAGAAATGTTGTATGCGGGTGAAAGGAAATCAGACGGCCCCGCAAAAGCCTATGCTCAATTGAAACAGCGAATAGAGGCATCCCCAATACTAAGAGAAAAAACGGAAGATGTAACCGTTGAAGATTTAACAGAAATGGTGAGGAATCACGGTAAAAATTTCGATTTTTCAAAGCAAAGGGGAACGGGAATGTGGATATATGAAGACCCGACAGGCACGGTGCGCCAAATACCCAAATGGGCGATAACTTGAAGTATGTGTAGTGTTGATAGTATGAGTATGATTCAGCAGATATTGGACTCTCCTTGTGCTGATTCAACCGAATACTGTTCTTGGGAACAATTTATTCGGACTATTGCGAAGGATAATGGAATGGTAAGTGCAGAAACAGATGCCATCTATCCTGTTTTTGGATTTGATAGTAGGTCAATGGACGATGCAACCGTTGTGGGATTCGTTATTGTCCCTATATGGCAAAGCGCAAGTGAACATTTTGGTGGTATGTTTTTCGATTATTATGTGGACGACTTTGAAGATTTCGTGGACTATGTTTATGAGTTTGAAGAACCCGATACATGGGAAACGGAAACAGAATTGCTTTTGTATCACAATAGGGCGGCTGTAATAGATGAAGCCCTTCAATTTGAGGCCGAAGAATTTGGTTTCACAGAAGTCGTAGCGGCGGCAATTAGGGGGCAATATGAAGGCTATTCTTTGTGGGCGCATCATCCCTCCGATGTTGAGGTATAAATACCTGTAAAGCCTAATGCTTAGATAGAGGTTTGAACATGAACCGTCAAAGCAAAGCACTTGATTTAGTCAAAGGTATGAATGTGGAACAAAACTCCCCACTTTCCTTTGTAGTGAAAGGACAATCTAAAACGGCATATCGTGTCTATACACATGGCCCTGAAATGCTACGAGCCGATGGCCGAGAGTATTGGGCTTGTGAATGTATGGATTACAAAACAAGGTGTCGTAAGCAAAAGATTGACTGTAAGCATATCATGGCGGCTAAGGTGTTCCAAACCCTAAGCAAGCGGTGAATACTAATGTCGAGAAAAAATCTATGGAAAGAGCCTCTTTACGAGGCCATGAAAGAACGAGCCATCTTATCAAGTGAAATGCCATCCATACTGAATGGATTGTATCGTAATGTCCCGTCTGCGGTGAAGATTTCAGCCGTGTTATGTCGTGACGAAAGATTTGTGAAGTTAGAAAAGCCCTATTGCTACGGGTTGAGTGGTGCTAAGAGCCACCGTGTAATCCTTTTTGGTCGTGCTGACCGTGATTATGAGGATGCACCACCATTCGGATTCAAGAGAATGAAGTAACGAAGGGTTTTTATAGGGGCAACCCCCTTGGAATGATTGTGGGGTATGCAAACCTTTAGATAACCTTATGTGAAGGTATAAATACCTGTTCAAAGGAAGATGATGTATTATGGAAGAAGTCGTTGAAGATAAATGCGTGGACTGTGGGTGTAAGCGATTTGAAGAAAGTAGTGATGCTCACCGATATTGTGCAGATTGTGGATTAGTGGCCGAAAGCCAAGTGATTGACTACGGACAGGATTGGCGGTCTTACGAAGATGGTTCGGGAAAGGAGAACGAAAGGACAGGTGGGGCAAGAGATTTACTGCAACACGACTATGGTATCACTACGGAGATTTCTCCGAGTGGTGGCACTATGAGTTCTAAACAAAGAGGGAAATGGGGTCGTTTGCGTCATATTGATAATAGAGGAAGAATCCGAAACTCAACAGAAAGGAATCTTGCTACTGCCTTAACAGAATTGCGAAGAATTGCTACTCGTATGTCGTTGCCTAAATCCACACAGAAAGAAGCGGCATTCATTTATCGAAAAGCGGTTGAGAAGAAGTTAATTCGTGGGCGTTCTATTGAAGGTGTCGTAGCGGCTTCCATCTATGCGGCTTGCAGAATGCACCAAAACCCAAGAACCCTTGATGATGTGGGCAGACATTCTCGCACAGGCCGCAAGGAAATTGGAAGAACCTTCCGATTCTTGAAGCGTCAATTGGTTCTTTCTATCGGGTTATCCAATCCAACCGATTACATTCCAAGATTCTGTTCAGAATTGAAGGTGCAGAAAGAAATTGAGTTAGAGGCTCAAAGGATTCTTGCATCAGTCGGCTCGGAGGCGATGATTAGTCGTGGCCCAACAGGAATAGCGGCGGCGGCAATCTATCTTGCGGCTAAGAGGCGTAAGATGGACAGAACCCAAAGTGAAGTAGCACAGGTAGCGGGAGTAACCGAAGTAACCATTCGGAACCGATACAAAGAATTGTGTTCCCACTTGGGCTTAGATTCACAAGACCCTACCAAGAACCTTTGAATAGGTAATCGGTTAATGATTGCCCTATGATAGAGTATGTCTTAGGCATCGCCTTAGTCATCGCCCTCGTCTGTTGGGGAAATTACTACCAAAAGTTACAAGCCCTTCGTAATGAAAGGTTGGAGGGGCAAGAGTCCTATGAAAATCTATTATTCTCCGTTGAGCGAGAGCGAGAAGGTATTCAAACAACGATGGATATAATGCAAAATAACATTGAATATCTTCAAGAAGAAAATCGGTTAAAAACCACAGAAATTGGGCTGTTGGAATGCGAAATTAGCGAAATAACATCTCAAAGCGAGGAAAAATCCGAAGAAATCAAGAAACAAAAAGGTCGGGCCGCTTCTGCTCACACCACTAAAGGACAGATTCTTGAGAAGTGGTGTCCGTTCCTTGACCATCCCGAAATTGACCCCGATTGGGAAGCGAAGAATTGGGCGTTCATGGGACAACCTATTGATTACATCATTTTTGATTGGAGGGAGAATAAGGAAATCAATGTGGCTGATGGGAAAATTGTGATGCTTGATGTAAAATCGGGGAAAAGTCAATTAACTACCAAACAAAGAAGGATTCGGGACTTGATTAAGGCAGGTAGGGTTGAATGGAGAACGATTCGCTTAGAGTGATACTATGAATTACAATTGCGCCTTTTGTGGAGGGAATGGGTTCGACCAACAATTACCAAGATTGAAACCCACATGGAATGGATGGAAGTCCTCTCCCGCACATGATATGTGTTTGAAAATGATGAGTGATGGTGATGGCATCTATTTCCTATGCAACGATTGTATAGTGGGCTACGCATTCGTTAATTGGTGTGCAACAGGAGTATGGCAATATCCGAATGTTAGGGTATAAATACCCGTTGGGACTATTGGATAATTACGGAAGTGAACCAAATGGTATCAGTAAAAGTAATCCCCGAAAAAGGCGTTGAATACAAAGAATACAAGAAGAACGGAAAGCACCGAGTATATTTCACGGTGAACAATGGAAGTGGCCGACCACTTGAAGTCGGTAACTACGATATAGTCGAGGGACGATATTTCCCTGCTCGTAATGCTACTATTGTGTGGAACATCGTTGAGAAAGACGACAACCCTCAAGCACTTATTGTGATTGGCGATTCTAAGCAGATTTTCGTTGGTAAATCGTCTGCACCTGCACCTGCTAAGTCATGGGGCGGCAACAAGTCATACAACAACAACAATAACAAAGACAGGGACATTAAGCGTGGTATGTGTTTCAACAATGCAACCCACATCATTTCAAACAACCCTGCCTATCATGCGATGGATGATGAAGAAGTGGTTCAAGAAGTTATGAACCTCACCGACTTACTCTTTGCAGAATACATGAAGCGATACGGCAATTGAAGTGATGCTCAATGAGCAATCCGAGTGCTATTTTGCATTGGGCTAACGGCAACGGGCAATTTGCCCAAGTTAGCACGACTGATGATGGCAAATACATTTGGAAATGGTTGGTTGCTGACCCCCGACCTGTGTTAGAAAAGGTGTTCGCACATCTTTACTTCTGCACTAACTGTGGGCATCGTGAAAAGGATGAAATTATTGCCATTTCAGAAGACGGTGGTAAATACCCAATTTCCCAATTGCAGAATGTATTTTTCAATTGCCATTTTGTGCTTCGCCATGACGCATAACTTCGGACATTTTCTCCATGCAAAAGGTTTAATAGTGGGATAGTCCATGAAAGATTATGCGAGCCAACATCAATGGTGATGGGAACATTGTTGCCAAAGGTGATGTGAATATCTTCTCCGATGAGTGGGTTGCTCAAAACGCATGGATGAAGGAGGCCAATGAAGCAGAAGCAAAGAAGGTTCAAAAGGCCCAATCTGTTTCCGAAAGATACAATGCCTCCCTCCCATGCTTCGTCAATTTCCCGCAGGGGATTCCTATTCCGAAAATTGTAAAAGAAGGAGAGCGCATCTCATCCTATTTGGAAGACCAAGATAGCCGATTGAAAATCTTCCATGAAATGTTAGGTGAGAAGGGCATTCGTGCAGGTCGCAACGGTGTTGGTGAACCGCATCGAGGTTGGGGTAATGGCCGACAGAAGAATTGAGGAACGGAAACTATAAATACTACGAAGGACAAGGAAGGGTCGAGGGGAAAACTATGTTTGAAGAAGATGCTCATGCCGTGCAAGGCAGAAAGAAGATTTATGGATTACTACCAAGACAAGCCAAATTGGTTATTGAATTTATGTCCACTCGTAGTGGCCTGTGGAAAGAGTCACAAATAATGAGCCACTTGAGGGAAAAGTGGGGTCGTGATGGAACGGATAGAGGCAAGATTACCTTCTTCTGCCGTTGCATTAAGGATTCAAAAGGGAAGCATATTTTCAGCGTATCGGGCAACCGCCCACGCAATATCGAGTATATTCCTATTCAGAAGCGTTGAGGGCTTCTTCAACGAGGTCAATACCTGCAAGGGTAGCAAGGTCATTCCAATAAGCGAAGTTTCCTTTCTCAACATCGTTAGGGTGTGGTTCCACATTCAAGACGATAGTTTCTATTTCACGGAAGGTAACGCTCATTCTTCTTCGCCTCTCGTATGTTCACAGTCACCGCTTGCACAACAGTCATGTGCAGGTGGTTGAGCAAGGAATGAAACACGGCCTTGTGGATGCCTTCTCAATTCATTGTTCTCGACCATAGCGTTGAATCTATCTTGAATGATGCGGTCAATGGTTTCTAAGGTTTGTTGTAATTTCGTGACCTCTCCGAGCCATGCAAACTCATAGGTGACGATTTTACCTTTGGGCATCTGAAAGACCTGTCGCTTGATGGTATCAGCAAAATTATGTTGCTCGCCAAGCATTTTCAGTAATAGGTTGGTTGGACAATCTTCGGTCAATTGGAAATCTTCGGAAAAGAACATCATGTGGAATCCATCGGGAGGCATCCCGTCTTCAACCATTTGTTCAATTGCCGTTCCTAAATCCACGCTTGCAGGTGGTTGCTCATCTTGTTGTGTTTCGCTCATTGTAATTCCTCTTGTAGTTTTGGGTCATCCCATCGTTTGCATATCTCTAACATGACTTTGAAAGGTTGAATCAAGGGTGAAACATCAACCGTTTGTTCTTGCTTTTGGATATTGCCGTTGGGGAAGTGGTATCGTGTCTTTTGCTTGTAATGTTTGTTCTTTATCAAGGACGAGAGGATTCCACTTGCATTGGCAGAATTGGAATCGCTGTTCAATTCAATTTTATTTTGCTCGACCCCTTCTCCCAACATCTGTTCGGAGTTTTGTTGAAGGAGAGTGGCATACAATTGAGGGTTCTCGGACATCATCTGAATGATGATTTCTTCTTTTTGCCCAAGAATCGAGGCTAATTGTTCATTTAAGCACCCGGATGTGAATACAGACAGCCTTAATGGTTCATTCATAATTGTGAAAAAGCACAGGAATAATGAATCCACATCTTCTTCACTTTTCATATACACATCAGCCACTACCATGACTTCGGCATTTTTGTTAAACCCTAATTTTACATTTTTAATCTCTTTCATACTACACACTCTCCGCACCTATACAATAGGCCATTTACCGAAATATCGAAACTTACACCACATTCAACACATTCTCTTTGTTTCCATCTCAATAACAGCAAAGGGTTGAAATCTTTTGCGGCATCTAAGGAGATAGATTCTTGATTTTGAATTAACCCTTCTTGCTCATCGAATAGGAAGTCCACAGAATCAATAGCGGATTTCACTTCGGATTCTAATTCAAGGCTGAACTCTTTCATAGGTATTCCTCAAAACGACTTACCGAGCCTTCGGATTTCCCCAACAGGGATAGTCCCCACTACAAATATGTCGCCACCCTCCAAGATTGATACCTTCACTAATTTGGAATCGGACTCGCCATAATCCTCTATGACCATCTTTCGACCACCGCCCGTATCGAGAATGACCTTCATAACCTCTTGGTTATGGTTTGAAGTATCTAATTGTAATGGTAGCATTGAAATAGTCGTTTAGGGCATCACAAAGTATGGAAGATGATGAGCAATTGCCTCAAACCCCTACAAAGGAACTCCCTGTATCGTGGGGGGATTTTTGGGATTGGTTAGGGATTTACTACACTCACGGAGAGCATGGGGTCATCTTTTGGAATCAAGGCGACTCCGAAGGTTTGATTAAAATTGTGAATTGTGATGTGACCGATGATGACGGTCAGAATGAGATGATGACTGATTTTCTGTTGGAACAATCCCTCCGAGAACCACAGTTAAACGGATTGGTTCGCATAGATAGCATACTCAAAACAGAATTAGTCGAAGGCTTCCGTAATCAATTGAGGGTCAAGACAGAACAGGGTGGAGAGGGTTGGAACGACATCAATTCAAGAATCCTTGATTTAGAATGCGGGGATGAAATCGGTATATGGTTGATGGAAAGAGTGCCATACATCGGATTGACGCATCCAAACATGGGGAAAAAGGAAATGATGAGGAAAGTCGCAAGGGCGGCAACGGACATTTCAACGGCAACGGGGTGGTTGTTATACGATTTACGACCCCCGAATTATGGATTCCGAAAGGATGGTTCCGCCGTCATTTTTGATTTCAAATTGACTCCCGCAAGCGTCTTGACTTTAGCCGACCACCCATACGAGAAGTCAGCCTTGATGAAGAAACACATGGAAGATATGAAACACAGCCTCTATGGTCAGTATTATGGAATAATACGGAATAATAGCAATACGAAGGTTTAATAACTCGTCCCGACAAGGAAGGGTTGGTGATTGGCCGATGGCCTTTGAGAATAACAATAATACAAACGATGAAATGCAAGCACTTGACCCCTTTACAGTAGCGATTGATACGCTAAGACAGGGCAGGTATCGTGAATCGCTTGGTGGTGTGAATCCAACAGGTGCTTCCGCTATGATGATTAACGAAAGGGGCGAAGAAGTCCTTGTCGGAAAATGCCTAAGACAAGTATGGTATTCTAAGAACCGTGTGCCTCGCACTAACCCTGCGGGTGACGATGCCCAAATGATTTTTATGGCAGGGAACATGATGGAAGAAGGGCTTCAAGACGCATGGCGAAAGGCAGGTGTATTGCTTGAGGAAAATGCTAAGATTCGTGCCAACATCGCTAAGAATCCCGACACCGATGATGAAATCATAATGAGTGGGGAAGTGGATGCTATCGTCCGATGGTCAGAAGAACGCACAGGTGACGATGGTGTGCCTCGTATGCACATTGACCCAACAAAGGCCATTGGTATCGAAGTTAAGTCGAAGTGGGGCTATGGTGCTAAGGCAGTAATGCGAGGTAACAAAAACTCCACATACGAACATGGTTTCCCTCAAATTGAACACTTGATGCAGACGGCCCTTTATCTCCACACCCGAAAGGCGTTTGAAGAATTCCATGATGTTGAAATCCCTTACTTCATTATTTGCTATGTTGCTCGTTGTAATGGAATCCACAAGTCATTCCGTGTTGAATTGAGTGATGGCTACGAAGGCCGTATCATTGTGAAAGACATGAATGGTAACGAAATCAAGCCCAAGATTGAGAAGTCGCTTGAATGGGGTGTAACTGCCCAACCAATTACATTGACTCTTGATATGATGCGAGAGCGATACTACCAACACCTTGAGAATATGAAGTCCGATACGCCACCACCGAGAGATTTCGACTTGCGATATTCCGATGAGAAGGCGGAACGCTTGTTCAATGCAGGTGAATTGTCGAAAACGAAGTGGAATGAACACCAAAAGAAGCCATTGGCTGAAATCGGTGATTGGAATTGCTCATATTGTGATTGGAAGGGTGTCTGCTACCCTCAAGGTATCTTTACTATTCCTGTCGAAGATGGGAAATTGACGATTGATGAGGCACTCGCTAACTACTCGGTGGGTGAATGAAATGAGTGAAGCCCCTCAAAGGCTTGTCTATGACCGACATGGCCGTGTAGCGTGTGAAGAATGCGGCAGATTTGGCTACATTGACCAAAGGCGGTATTCAGTTACGCCCGAAGGTCGTTGGCTATGCCCTCGTCATTGGTTGAAGGCTACGAAAGGTATTGAATTGCCTTAATAGAGAACGCCCGATGCTTTCAAGTAGCCCCAAGTAGCAACAGCCCCGCCACCAAGAATGGCGACAGCCGACATATCTCTCTTGCTAACCAAATTAACGAGGCCAAGACCTGTGACCGCAAGTGCGGCAGTATATCCAATTCCATTTAGTGAAAGGAATCCTTCTTTTTCGTAGTATTTTTGTGGCATATCCATGAACGACATGAGAGTATCTTGCTTGTCCCGACTATCTAAGACGAAGTGTGCCGTTTTGCATCTCGGATTCGAGGTGGTAAGGCGGTCAGTCCCGATACCGAGGGGCTAAAAGGCCGTTTTAGTCCACAATCGAAACAATAACTGAAATATCGTCTTCCTTCCCACCTTGATATGAAGCGTATTGTTGTTTTTCCATTTTGGCACGGTGGAAGAATGGAACAGAATTGGTTTTACTTTGCGATTCCTCGTAAGCCATGTCTGCCAACCCTTTGGCGAGGCTCTTTGGGTGAGGTCGTTCTTCGTTGATGTATTCAAGAATCTCTTGAGGCCACACATTATCGAACAATCCATCCGTCCCCATCACGATGTAATCTCCCTTCTCTAAATCCATCCGATATAATTCTGCATCATCGGGGCGGTCTGTTCCATGCGGGTTGCCATCCTCTCCGATACCCAATTGATAAGGATAATTGAAAGAATGTTGATGTTCCTTACTTTGTATCAAAATCTCCCCATCCCGAATCACCATGAATCCCGAATCCCCAATGTTGGCTACTCGGAAAATACCTTCTGAATCCATTTTTCCTATGCAAACTGTTGCCGAACCGACACACGACAGAAGTGGGAACGATGCGCTAATGGCATTTTTAGGTTCGATTTCCCCCGATTTAATGAAATCATAGGTTTTTGTGAGTAATTCGTCTGCAAATGCTCTCGGATTGACCCCTTTAGATTCCCAACCCCCAACACCGTCTGCTACTCCAATAGTGGAATTCGTGGGTGATGATACCAAGTATGAGTCCTCTCCGCCTCGATGCGCTTTGCGAGGGTGTGGGATATTGAAACCTGCCGAATATAGATGAAGCATACGAATTACTTGTCGCTCTTGTTATCTAAATCATCCAACCCTTGATATAGGGGTTAGGGCAATCCCCAAGTATGGGTTTCATTGTTGTTAGGGTATGTGGTAAAACATTCCCTCATCGCCATGATTTGAAAAATAATCTTGGTTTAGAATATGATTTTCGGAATAAGGACTTCAAGGGTGCTTTTCCAAAGGACTCACAACGCATCGTGGTGATTGAGAAGTTTTGTAAGAAGCATCGCCTTTCCCTCTTTGTTGATGGTGAGGAAAAATACAATCCAATTGAGGCCAAAAAGAAAGAAAAGAAGCAAACAAAATTAACACTCGATGAGTTAGACAATCTTGATGAGTTTAATTTAGGAGATTGGCTACCCATTTTGGAACAGGCGGCTGACGAAGGAGATATTGGAAAGGTTGGTGTAGTCCAATGGAACGAACCTGCGGAAAGTGGTGTCGGCTTCAAAGAAGTCGCTATTGATGAAAATACTGCGTCCATCCCATTCAATTTTGATGAATTGACTGTGAATACCCAATTCCACCCTCTCCGTGATATTCAAA
>MDTC01255822.1_pt1 | contig 15763 bp, 13 predicted proteins | sample 811181 | NCBI WGS metagenome assembly MDTC01 (sample SAMN05326644, study PRJNA326480) | marine metagenome | isolation source: seawater | place: Pacific Ocean: North | collected 2011
AAAGTTAGAAGGCAATAAAGATAAAATTAAAAGAACCAGAAGAAGAAAAAAACTACTTGCTAGAGAGAAAATAGACTTGTTGCTTGATAAAAATAAACCTCATATAGAATTGATGCCTCTTGCTGGTTTAAAACATGAAAACGGTTTTGGTGCAGGCGGAACTACCGTAGTAGTTTTGGGTTATGTTTCTAATGTGCTTTGCTTAATTAATGCAAATGTTGCAACAAGAAAAGCAGGTGCAATTGATTATGCTACAAGCTTAAAAAACCTAAGATTATCACAAATTGCTAATGAAAATAAATTATTAACTATAAATCTTGTTGAAAGTGGTGGAGCTAATTTGCCAGATCAAGACAGGGTTTTTAATAATTATGGTAAGTTTTTTAAGGAGATGTCTAGAAGATCTAAAGAAGGAATCCCAACAATTTCTGTTGTATTTGGAAATGCAACAGCAGGTGGTGCTTATGTTCCTGGAATGTCTGATTATTCAATTCTACAGAAAGATGCCGCTAAAGTCTTTTTAGCAGGGCCACCATTAGTAAAAATGGCAACTAATGAAGATTCTAATGATGAGGAATTAGGAGGAGCTCAAATGCATAGTAGTATTTCTGGTGTTTCAGATTTTTTAGCTAAAGACGAAAAAGATGCTCTAGAAATAACAAAAAATTTAATTAAAAAAATTAAGCAACCAGTAGACAACAATTATGAGAAAGATGCATCTTCTCCAAAATATGTTAAAGATGAGATTTTAGGGATTATTCCTTCTAACTTGAAAAAGCCTTTTGATATTCGAGAACTTGTCAAAAGATTTGTTGATCGCTCTGAATTTATTGAATTCAAAGAAAATTATGGCAGAACAATGTTTTGCTGTTGGACAAAAATTAATGGTTATCCTATTGGAGTTATTGCAAATAATGGAGTGATTTTTATTGAGTCAGCAAGAAAAGCTACACATTTTATCCAATTGGCTAATAAATCTAATACTCCTTTACTATTTATTCATAATACTACAGGCTTTATGGTAGGAAAGAGATATGAACAAAACGGAATGATTAATAGTGGATCTCAATTAATTCATGCAGTTTCAGGAAGTACAGTTCCACACATTAGTCTACAGGTTGGTAATTCATATGGTGCTGGAAATTATGCAATGTGTGGTAGATCTTTTGATCCTAGATTTCTGTTTTCATATCCAAATGTAAAATCTGGTGTTATGGGTTCAGATCAATTGTCTGGTGTAATGGAAATTATTAAAAGAAAATCAGCATCATCATTAAATAAAGTTGTTGATGAAGAACAACTTAAAATAGAAAAGAAAAAGCTAGCTGAAGAGGCTGATGAAAAGGCTAGTGTTTGGCATACTACATCTGAGGTTTGGGATGATGGAGTTATTGATCCAACAGATACTAGAAAATATTTGTCCTTAGCATTAGCAGCTGTTTATAATAATGAAATAAAAGGATCTAACTCTTTTGGAGTATTTAGAATGTAATATTTATTATGAATTTATATAAAGAAAAAGATGTTCAAAATATAAAGTCATACAAATTTGATTTTTTAGAATTAGATGAAACGGATCACGTTTTTACTATCACATTAGATCGTCCAAAAAAGAAAAATGCTCTACATCCTCAAATGATAAATGAAATAGCATTTGCTATGCATTATGCCCATTTCAATAATTCTATTAGGGTAGTATTATTTAGAGCAAACGGAGATGTGTTTTGTTCTGGAATGGATCTTAAAGCAATGGCTGGTGATATTGAAAAAAATAATTCAACAATTCCACAGCCAAATTCAAAAATTTTAATTGGAGAATTATTTAATAAACTATATAAACCTAAAATTTGTCAATTAAATAGTGATGTATATGCTGGAGGAATTTTATTAGTGGCTGGATGTAATTATGTGATTTCTACAAAAAATATAAAATTAGGTCTCCCTGAAGTAAAAAGAGGTATTTTTCCAATGCAAGTTATGGAATCACTTTCAAAAATAATTTCAATTAGAAGTGTAATAGATTGGTGTATTAGAGGATATAATTTAAATGCTCAAAAAGCCAAAGATTGGGGATTAATTTCTAAAATTGTCGATGAGAATTTGATTGAAAATGAAATTGAAAATTGGATTAATGAAGTAGTTAGTAATTCTTCAACTGCTATTAAACTAGGATTAGAAGCTCTTGACACTATTTATTCGAGTAAATCTAATCATAAATACCTTTCAAAAATGTTAGAAAAGGCTCTTAAGTCATCTGATGCTATTGAAGGTATTGATTCTTTTAAAAATAAACGAAAACCAAATTATAATTGATGAGAGATGCTTTAATAGTTTCAACAGCAAGAACTCCACTTGCTAAATCATACAGAGGAACATTTAATAATACTACAGCACCAACAATGACAGGTTGGGCTATTAAACAAGCAATAATAAGATCTGGTGCTGATCCAAAAAAGATAGATGATGTTATTATGGGTGCAGCTCTACAACAAGGAACAACACATGCAAATATAGCAAGAAACTCAGCATTAGCTGCTGGACTCCCTGTTACTGTTAGTGGGATGAGTATTGACAGACAATGCTCTTCTGGAATGATGGCAATTGCTATTGCAGCAAAACAAATAATATCAGATGGAATGGATATTGTTGTTGGAGGTGGTTTAGATTCAATTAGTTTAGTTCAAACAGATAAAATGAATTTACATAAATATGTAGATCCGAATTTGGTATCTAAACACAAACACATTTATATGCCAATGCTTCAAACAGCAGAAGTTGTTGCTAAAAGATATAATATTTCGAGAGAAGATCAAGATCAATATTCTTTGCAAAGTCAATTAAGAACAGCAAAAGCACAACATGAAGGTAAGTTTGATAATGAAATTATTCCCGTAACTGCTACTATGAAGGTTATGAATAAAGAAACAAAAGAAATTTCATATGTTGAAAAAACCTTGGAAAAAGATGAATGTAATAGACCATCAACAACTATTGAAGGCTTAAGAACTCTAAAGCCTGTTTTTGAAGGAGGATGTATAACAGCTGGGAATGCTAGTCAATTATCGGATGGAGCTTCAGCATGTGTTCTTATGGAAGGATCTGTTGCAGCAAAACATAATGTAACGCCTCTAGGAATTTATAGGGGAATAGCAGTAGCAGGTTGCGAACCAGATGAAATGGGGATAGGTCCAATATATGCTGTTCCAAAACTTTTGAAGCAAAACGGATTAAAAATGAAAGATATTGGATTATGGGAATTGAATGAAGCTTTTGCAGTCCAAGTTATTTATTGTAGAGAAGTTTTAAATATTCCAAATGAAATTTTAAATGTAAATGGAGGATCTATTTCCATAGGTCACCCTTATGGTATGAGCGGCTCAAGGATGGTAGCTCACGCATTGATTGAAGGTAAGCGAAGAGGTGTTAAGTTTGTTGTATCAACAATGTGTGTTGGTGGAGGTATGGGAGCAGCTGGTTTGTTTGAAGTGATTTAATACTAATAAGTTGATTTTAAAAAATTATATTAACAAAAAATAAAAAACATGAAAAAGTTAGAAGGTCAAGTGGCAATAGTAACAGGTGGAGCTAGAGGGATTGGTAAAGGAATTTGTGAAGTGTTTTGTAATGAAGGAGCAACTGTAGCACTATGGGATGTTTTGGATGGCAGCGAAACAGTTGATCAAATTTCAAAAAATGGAGGCAAAATATTTTATCAGAATGTAGATGTTACTTCTCAAAAATCAGTTGACAGTGCAGTTGCTGAAATAATAAATGATCATGGAAAAATAGAAATTTTAATAAATAATGCAGGAATAATTAGAGATAGATCTTTTTTAAAAATGTCTGAAGAAGAATGGGATTCTGTTATTAATGTTAATTTAAAGTCTTTATATGTAGTTACTAGAGCAGTTTTACCACATATGAAAGAAAATGGATATGGAAGAATTGTGTCTGCTTCATCAATAAATGGAACCGCTGGCGCATTTGGTCAAACAAATTATTGTGCCACTAAAGCAGGTATTTCTGGATTTACAAGAGCACTTTGTAAAGAAGTTGGAAAACATGGAATTACAGCAAATGCTGTTGCTCCAGGTTTTGTTAAATCTGTTATGTCAGATAGTATGCCAGAAGAAATTATTCAAGCTGGTATTAAAATGATTCCAGTTGGAAGAATAGGTACACCAGAGGATATGGGTCATGCCTATTTATTTTTAGCATCCAAAGAGGCTGGATTTATTAGTGGAATCACCCTTCATGCTAATGGAGGAGCTATGCCACTTTAATATTAATTAATTTAATTTAAAAAAATGGAAAAACAAGAGGTTTATAAAACTCATTTTAAAAATTTAGATGAAATGAGTAAATATGTTGGTAAGGAATTAGGAATAAGTGATTGGATAGAGATAACTCAAGATAAGATAAGTGTATTTGCCAAAATTACAGAAGACGAACAATGGATTCATCTTGATGCAGAAAAGTGTGCTAAAGAATCTCCTTACAAAACTACTATTGCTCATGGATTTATGATATTATCATTAGCATCTAGATTTTCGTATGATACTGTGACTATTGAAAGTGTTAAAATGGGGGTTAATTATGGTGTTGATAAAGTAAGATTTATGAGTGCCACTCCTTCTGGTGGCCTTGTAAGAGGAAGGGTTTCATTATTAGATTTTGAAATAAAACCTGGAGGTGCAAAGTATAAATTAGGTATTACAGTTGAACTTAAGGGACAAGAAAAACCAGTATGTGTTGCTGAAACTTTAGCAATAGGATACGAATAAATATATATTATGGAAAAATCAGTTTTAATAGAATTAGAAAAAAATATTGCAATCATTACTTTAAATAGACCTGAGAGATACAATGCTGTAAATCAAGATTTGGTTGATGGTATAAATCATTGTTTATCAATTGCTGAAAAAGATGAAAATGTGAGAGCGATAGTATTTACAGGAAATGGTAAGGGGTTTTGTGCTGGAGCAGATATGTCAGTTTTTGGAGGCGAAGTTACTGCTGAACAAAGAAGAGACTATATAATTGAACAATATCAGCCTTTAATGAAACGTTTTTTCTCAATGAATAAACCAATAATTGGAGCTATAAACGGAACAGCTGCAGGAGTTGGGGCTGCTTTTGCATTAGCTTGTGATTTAAGAGTTATGAGTAAAGAAAGCGCTTTGCTTTATGCTTTTGTTAATATAGGACTTGGACCTGATGGTGGAGCAAGTTGGCTATTAGCAAGACAAGTAGGCTATAGCAAAGCTTTTGAAATTGCTATAAGTGGCAAAAAAGTATTTGGAGAAGAGTGCTATAGATTAGGTTTAACAAATAGAATTGTAAATGAACAAGATGTTTTAAATGATGCTAAAAAATGGGCTCATGAGCTTTCTATTAGACCTACTCTTGCAATTGGAATTGCAAAAGCAGATATGATGTATTCTATGGATAATGATTTAAATGATACTATAGCTTTTGAAGCGCAAAAACAAGTTTCAGCATTTAATAGCTATGATTTAAAGGAGGGAGTGACTGCTTTTATAGAAAAAAGACAAGCAAAATTTTTAGGCAAATAATTAAATAAAAGATTTAAAAGATAATGGAAACAAAAACAAAAGTAGATTTAACTAGTTTTAGAATGGAAACCAGAAAATGGTTAGAAGATAATTGTCCAAATTCTATGAGAGAACCTTTGACTGATGTAAAACAGTTATATTGGGGAGGTAGAAATGGTAATTTTTCTTCAGAAGATCAAAAAGTATGGTTTGAAAGGATGCTAGAAAAAAAGTGGATTGTTCCTTATTGGGAAACAAAATATGGAGGAGGAGGTCTCAGTCCAAAACAAAATAATATATTAAATCAAGAGATGGCTAGATTAGGATGTAGAAAACCACACATTAACTTCGGAATTTCTATGTTAGGCCCAGCACTTTTAAAGTTTGCTTCTGAAGAACAAAAAGTTCATTATTTAAATCAAATTTGCAAAGGTGAAATAAGATGGGTACAAGGATATAGTGAGCCAAATGCTGGTAGTGATTTAGCAAATTTGCAAACTAAAGCTGAAGATAAAGGAGATCACTTTTTAGTTACTGGTTCCAAAGTATGGACATCTTTTGGTGATAAAGGAGATTGGATATTTTGCCTAGTTAGAACAGATACAAGTTCAAAGCATACTGGAGTTAGTTTTTTATTAATCGATATGTCTTCCAAGGGTGTTACTACAAGACCAATAAAACTTATAAGTGGAAAATCTCCATTTACTGAAACATTTTTTGATGCTGTTAAGGTGCCAAAAAAAAATTTAGTAGGAACTTTAAATGATGGTTGGACAATTGCTAAATATTTACTGACTCATGAGCGTCAAATGATTGGAGGAATTGGTGAAACTGATAAGAAAAAACCATTAAGTGAAATAGCAAAAGAGGTTTTGGAACAAAATAATGGATCATTAATATGTGAAAGTATTAGAAATAAGATTTCTAAATTAGAAATGAATGAAAAAATATTTGAATTAACAATTCAAAGAGCTATGGATGAGCATAAAGCTGGAAATAATTCTGGAGCAATTTCATCTTTTTTTAAATACTATGGAACTGAACTTGGTATTCAAAAAGAAGAATTAAGACTTGAAGTTAATGGCTTTGATTCAACAGAATGGACTAGTAAAGAATCTAATAATGGGAGAGAGGCAAGGCATTTTTGTCGTTCTAAAGGTTATTCAATTGAGGGGGGGACACATGAGATTCAATTAAATATTATAGCAAAAAGAGTTTTAGGTTTACCATCAAAATAAAAAATATGGCACTAGTAATAAATGAAGAGCAGCAAATGCTCAAATCATCTACAAAAGAATTTTTAGAATCAAAATCTCCTTTAACTCTTATGAGAGAATTAAGAGATGATGATTATAATCAATTTAAAGAGGAATTATGGACTGAAATGGTAGAAATGGGTTGGACAGCTCTAACTATACCAGAAAAGTATAATGGATTAAATTTTGGTTTTGTTGGGCTTGGTCAAGTTCTTGAAGAAATGGGAAGAAAACTTACTGTATCACCAATTATTTCAACTGTACTAATGTCTACTTCATTAATATCTCTTTCAAAAAATGAAGTTTTGAAAAATAAGTTATTTCAAGAAATAATGAATGGATCAAAACTTTGTACTATAGCTCATGAAGAGGGGAGACATCATAATCCAGAATTAAATAATTCTTTAATTTCAAAAAATGATGATCATTTTATTTTAAATGGAAAGAAGAAATTTGTAATTGACGGTTCAATATCTGATTATTTAATTGTTTCGGCAAAACATAAAGATGAAAAAAATATAGCTTTGGTTTTGGTAGATAGTAAGTCTGATGGGATTAATTTAGATAATAAGGTTCATATGGATTCAAGGATATATTCTGATATATCATTTGAAAATGTTAAAATAGATAAAATGAATTTTTTATCAACAGATGATGATGGAAGTATAATTTTAGATAAGACATTGGATATTACAAGAGTTGGACTTGCTGCTGAAATGTTGGGTAATATTCAAGAAGCTTTTGAGATAACAATGAATTACATTAAAGAAAGAGAACAATTTGGAGTAAAAATTGCCTCTTTTCAAGCTTTACAACATCGATCAGCTTTAATGTTTGGAGAAATTGAGTTGTGCAAATCAATTGTTTTGAGAGCTCTTCAAGCTATAGATTCTAATGATAATGATTTGCCAAAATTTGCAAGTTTAGCAAAGGCTAAATTAGGTTTAGTTTCTAAGCTTGTTACTAATGAAGCTGTTCAAATGCATGGAGGAATTGGAGTAACTGATGATGTTGATATTGGTTTTTTTTTAAAAAGAACAAGGGTTGCTCATAGAATATTGGGTGATTCTAATTATCATTTAAATAGGCTAGCAAAGCTTAATAATTATTAACACTAAATTTCTATAAATATATTATATGTCCAAGTTGAAATTTATTCCTTGTGCTAAAGGTATATCTGATGAATAATTAATGGTATTTGTTTGTCTTCTCATATAAACTTTCCAGGCATCAGAACCACTTTCTCTTCCTCCACCTGTTTCTTTTTCTCCACCAAAAGCACCACCAATTTCAGCACCTGAAGTGCCTATATTTACATTAGCAATACCACAATCACTTCCTCTATGGGACAAAAACTTTTCTGATTCTTTTAAATTTTGCGTTAATATTGCCGAAGATAAACCCTGTTTAACATCGTTCATCAATTTTATAGCATTTTCTACTTCTCCTTTATATTTTATAAGGTATAAAATTGGAGCAAAAGTTTCTTTTTGAACAATTTGTGCGCTGTTTTTTATTTCTGCAATTACAGGTTTTACATAATTATCACTTTGGTAATTATTACCTTTTAAAGTTCCTCCTTCAACAATTATTTTACCACCCTGTTTTACTATTTCTTGTAGAGCATTTAGATATTGATTTACCGCATCTTTATCAATCAATGGTCCCATATGATTACTTTCATCTAAAGGATTACCTATTTTAATTTGTTTATAAGCTTTTTTGAGTTCATTTTTTACCTTATCTAGAATAGATTCATGAATTATGACTCTTCTAGTAGAAGTACAACGTTGTCCACAGGTCCCTACAGCTCCAAAAACAATATTACTTATAGCATGCTTTATATCTGCATTTTCTGTAATAATAACCGCATTATTTCCACCTAATTCTAATAATGTTTTTCCTAATCTAGATCCAACTCTTTTTGCAACATCTTTTCCCATTTTTGTTGATCCAGTTGCAGATAAAAGATTTATTCTTGTGTCGTCAGACATTAATTCTCCTATGTTTTTATCACCATTTATTAAACATGAAACTCCATTTGAAATTTTGTTTTCTTTTAATACTTGTGAAATTAAATTTTGACAAGCAATGCTACATAAAGGAGTTTTTTCAGAAGGTTTCCAAACACAAACATTTCCACATATCCAAGCTAAGGAAACATTCCAACTCCAAACAGCTACAGGAAAATTAAAAGCAGATATAATTCCAACAATTCCTAAAGGGTGATATTGTTCATACATTCTATGATTTGGTCTTTCAGAATGCATAGTTAAACCATAAAGTTGTCTGGATAAACCAACTGCAAAATCACATATATCAATCATTTCTTGGACTTCTCCTAATCCTTCTTGTAAAGATTTTCCCATTTCCCAAGAAACTAGTTCCCCTAATTCTGTCTTGTTTTCTCTTATTTTATTTCCTAAAAGACGAACTAAATTTCCTCTTTCTGGAGCAGGAATATCTCTAAAATTTAAAAAAGCATTTTGTGCTTCATTAATTACTTTTTCATAATCTTTTTTATTACCTCCTTGAATAGTTCCAATAAGAGAATTATCTACTGGACTATAGGATTTAATGATTTGTCCTGAACCAAACCACTTTCCACCATAGGAACATCCTTTTTGATTTATTGAAACACCTAATTTTTTTAAAATATCATCTACTTTTTTATTTTTTTTCATTTTTATTTCCTTTCAGTTTGTTTAGTATATGTACTTTCAAAAATTTTATCAGCATTTGATGCTTCAAAACCATCTCTACGGTGTTTTGACTCTATTTGTTCAATAGGAATGTTTTTATATTTCGGAAGGATTTTTCTTTCAGCAAATTCTACATAACTACCAGAAATTAGTGAAGTTATATTATCAGAAAATTTAGCTTTAACTTTATTTGCAACAGAACTGCTTTGTAACAATAAACCATCTTTGCTTTCTTTTATAAAACCACCGGAGTCATTTAGTTTGATATTTATGCTTTCGAGAAATTCATTAAATTTTTGTAAAGTATTGTAATTTTTATTTAAATCATGTACACTTATTGTGTAATGATTCAGGTAGTATCTGTTATAAATTACCCAAGATGCATATTCACTTTCATCTAGTAATGTTTTATAATCTTCAAATGATGGCAAGGTCCATAAGGGGCTGTTTAGAAAATTTATTACTTCATTAACATTATTAATATCTAATTCATCAACAGGATCTTTCTTTACCTGATCTGTATATTTAAAAATTATTTTTTTTGATTTTTCTGAAAGTTCATCCACTTTTAATTCACTGATAAATATTCTAGGCATATTTTTTTCACTATGTGAATACCAATAAGCATTAAGTTTTTTTAATTTAAATGACAAGAAATCTCTTTTTTTATAACCATGATGCATAAAAATCTTCTCAAAAGAATTAATTCCTAAATTTTTTACACCCATTGTTCTAAATGCTATATGATCATTTATTATATCATTTTGATTTGAAATAATTTTGTTTTGAATTAATTCATGAGTTATTTTTTTAACATAAGGAACTCTTTTGGAGTAGGTATTGAACAAAGACTCTAGTATAATATGAATTGGTTTTTTTTCTTTGAACTGCATTATATAAAGTTAATTTAAAAATAATTTACCAGAGCTGGTTTTTAAAAATTCATTATATGGAATTTCTTCTTGTTTTATAAAACCTTTTTTTGGAAGTTTCCCATTTGCAACCATTTCTATTACACCAACTAATGCTGCCGCAGTAGTCCATGAAATTGCTCTCCATTTTTTTCCTTGAATTTCAATTGGATAAAATGCTTTAAAAAATTCACTTCTTGAAATTTTCTTTTTCTTCCATCCTTCTACAACTGCATATACATAGACTACATCATCATCAACGGGGGGTTTTGCATTACTTAGGATTTTTTCAAGAAGGGATTTGTCATTTTTAAGTATCAATTCATACATTAAGAATCTCATAAGTTTACCATGTCCAGGGTACCTTATTGTTTTATAATTTAAAGTATCAAGTTTTCCCTCATAGGTATCACACATTGTTCCTAAACCTCCCGATGTTGTGAAAGCTTCGAATTCTTGACCCTCTATATTGATATATTCAAAACCATCAAGTGATGGCACTGTCTTTTTTATCCCATTTTGGATAACTTCGGCATCATTAATATATTCATTAATAACTCCATGAGGAGACCAAGTAAATGAATAAGCCAATAGTCCATTGGGATACCTAGGTAATGCCCCAACCCTAAGTTCAATATCTCTTAATTCATCAAATTGCATAGCCAAATCATTTCCAATAATTCCAATTAATCCAGGAGCTAATCCACATTGTGGAGCCATTATTTTTTTTGCTGTTTTACTTAGTTTTTTTATATATTTTGTTGTTTCTACATCTTCTGTTAAATCAAAATAATGAAGGTTTAAATCGTGTGCTAATTTTGCTATGTTTTTATTTAGAAAAAATGGTAATGCAGAAACTACAGCATCAAAATCTTTTAGTATAGATTTCATATTTTTTAAATCACTAACATCCCCTTGAATTACATTAAATGGAAGTTTGTAATTATAATGAGGTTTGCTTTGATCTAAACCTTTAACATTGAATTTGGAAGAAAGTAACGTGCCAACTAATGAACCTACTTTACCCAAACCAAGAACTAGAATATTTTTCATATATAACAATTTATGCTTAATTTGTTATAAATGTATCAAAATATTGAAGGTTATATTAAACATTTGGAAGCAACTTTTTAACAATAAATAATGAAAATGGATAAATCTAAACTTAGACAATATATTTTTGTTACATTAATAATAATAATTGGAATTCTCTTTGGAATATTGATTTTTCCAATAATTGAAAACATTTAATTCTGACAGTAACTGTTTTTTTATTAATTATTTGGGGTATTCCAAGCACCTATTTTAGGAGTAAATTTAGAAAAATTGTTTACCAAACAAGTGATTGGAAAATAAATATTAAACCAGTTTTTTTTAAGGAAATTAAAGCATTGTTTTTTAACATATATCCAGATAATAAAGAATATATTATAATTAGAAATTATTATAGAATTTATTTAATAATTTATCTATTTTTATTTCTGTTTTATTATCTAAACTAAATAAATAAAAGATGAATCAATTAAGAGAATATGATATCATAATTTGGGGAGCTTCTGGATTTACAGGCAGATTAGTTGCAGAATATTTGTTTAATAATTATGGTTCCAAAAATGATTTAAAATGGGCTATAGCTGGAAGAAATATTTTAAAGCTTGAATCAGTTAGAAAGGAAATTCTTAATGACACAGTTCCTATAATTGTAGCGGATAGTAACGATTTAAAAAGTTTAAATGAAATGGTCAAAAAAACCAAAGTAATTTGTACTACTGTTGGTCCTTATGCTAAATATGGTTCTAATCTTGTAGCTTCATGTGTCCAAAATAAAACTCATTATTGTGATCTAGCTGGAGAAGTACAGTGGATTCGTAAAATGATTGATAAATATCATAATGAAGCTATCATAAACAATATAAAAATTGTTAATTCTTGTGGTTTTGATTCCATACCATCAGATATGGGTGTTTATTATATTCAAAAACAAACAAAGGCTTTAAATAATAAAAGTGCTAAATTAATTGAAATGCGTGTTGCCGGAGCTAAAGGAGGAATAAGTGGCGGAACATACAAGAGTTTAAGTAATGTAAATAAGGAAGCAAATAAGGATAAGGAAATTTTTAAAGTAGTGATTAATCCTTATGGTTTAAATCCAATTGGAGAGCAAGAAGGTTTAGATAAATCAGATTTACGAAAGATTGTTTATGATAAATCTTCAAATAGTTGGATTGGACCATTTATTATGGCAGCAATAAATACTAAAATTGTTAGACGCAGCAATGCTTTAAGTAATTATTCCTATGGAAAGGATTTTATGTATAATGAAGCTACTTTAAATGGAAAAGGTTTTATAGGAAAAATAAAAGGATATTTATTAGCTGTGCCGATTTTTATTTTGATGAGTGCTAAACCAGGATCTATTTTAAAAAAGCTTATAGACTTTATGTTACCAAAACCTGGAGAGGGACCAAGTAAAAAGGATAGAGAAAAAGGATATTATAATTTGAGGTTTTATATAACTTTAGAAGATGGTTCAAAAGCTTTTGCAAAAGTAATTGGAGATATGGATCCTGGATATGGTTCTACTTCAAAGATGCTTGCAGAATCTGCTGTTTGTTTGGCAAAAGATGAATTGCCAGATTCAAGTGGCGTCTTAACTCCATCGATAGCAATGGGAGATGCTCTTTTAAAAAGGTTGGAGAAAAATGCTGGTTTAAGTTTTAATTTTAATAATAAATAATTTGAAAATGAGAGAACGCATAAGGTTTACTTTTTATATACTGTTTTTTGTCTTTATTATTTTAATTACAGGAAATTATATTGGAAAAATTTCATATGATAATAATGAAAAAAAGGAATGGAAAATAATATTTAATGGAAAGAATTTAGAAGGATGGGACATGAAAATTAAAGGTTATGAATTTGGAGATAATTATAATAATACATTTAAGGTTGAAAATGGAAATTTAAAAGTTTCTTATGAAAATTATGATTCTTTCGATGAGAAATTTGGTCACATATTTTATACTATTAAAAAATTTAGCAATTACCATTTAAGTCTTGAATATAAATTTAGTGGTAATCATTTAAAGGGTGCTCCTGGTTGGTCTATAAAAAACAGTGGAATAATGCTTCATTGTCAAGACCCTAATACTATGTTAATTGATCAAGATTTTCCAGTAAGTGCTGAAGTTCAGCTGTTAGGAGGTTTGGGACAAGGTGAAAGAACAACTGCTAATATTTGTAGTCCTGGCACGGATGTTGACATTGATTCAAAACTTGCTAAAAAACACTGTAATTCATCTAATTCAAAGACATATCATGATGACAATTGGGTTAAGATTGAAGTTATGGTTTATTCTAATGAACTTGTTAAACATATTGTTGAAACAGATACAGTTTTAACTTATTCTAATATTAAAGTTGGAGGAAATAAGGTTCCTAGTAATTATTTGAGTAGAATAGGAGAGTCTATAAAAGAGGGTTATATTTCATTGCAATCTGAAGGACATCCTGTAGAATTTAGAAATATAAAAATTAAAGAGTTGTAAAAGGAGGAAAAAGAATGTAAAATTATTTCCTTGTCATTCTAAATATTTCTAAATCAATATCATCAGTACCTTCTTTATCAAAAGGATATTCCATTTGATCCTGAATATTATATAATGAAATTAATATAAACTCACTTAAAACAACTATAAAGTAAGTTAAATATTGAGGATTTTCAACTCCAATTTTAAAGATAATAGTTGGGGTATAAACTAATGGAAAGATATATACAAACATTAAGCAGTATGCTTTTAAACTTATTGGAGTTCTATGTCTATGAATCGCAATTAGGTTATCTGCACTATCAATAGAGTCTTTTAAAAATCTAAGTGCTTTTTGCAAAACTCCATTTCCAATAATAATTTTTTTAGAATTTAAAAACTCAAATAGCTGATTAATATTATTATCATGCATAGTAGTGTCATTTTCTATATTGTCTAAAAAATCAATTAAACCTTCATTAGATTTTTTTATTAATTCAGTTCCTTTATTAATCTCCTCAATTTCCAATTTTGAACTTAAAATAATATTTTCTACAGTTTTTAAACTAGCCCTGTAAAGACTTAAATGTTCTAAAGCTTTTTCTCGCCTTCTAAATGCTCCTCTTATATTAAATACCAAAGGGAATATAATAGCAATGCTAATTAGTGTCAAATCAACATTATAGTTAATGTTATATCTGTATGCTATAATTGGAACTATTATAGAAATTATAATAGCAAATAAAGTTCGAGAATTTAATATTACTAAATATCTAGACATTAAAAAATATTTATTAAATTAAACAACTAATTCTCAAAAATATGAAAAAACAATTTATTCTAATTATATCCTTATTTATTTATGTATTTGGTTATTCTCAAAAACCTTTAGATTCAGATTTTCTTTATTCTGATCAAAGTCCTATTCAGTTGAAGTTAAATTATTCGAATAAAAACATGAAGAAAAACACAACTGATTCTACTTTTATTAAAACGGATTTGAATTATTTTTATAAGGATAAATGGAATACTATACCAGTTTCTTTAAGAGCAAGAGGTAATTTTAGAAGAGCAAAATGTTATTTTCCTCCTATAAAGATGAAAATTAAAAAAAGTCAATATAAGAATACGATTTTCGATGGTAATAAGTCACTTAAATTAGTTCTTCCATGTAAAACTGAGGATGAAAAAAACGATAATATTCTTAAAGAATTTTTAGCATATAAAATTTATGAATTGATTTCACCCTATCATTTTAAGACTAGAAGAGTAGATATTGAATTTACTGAGCCAAAAGGAAAAAAAGTTAAAACTTTTTTATTAAAAGGCTTTCTTATTGAGGATGATAGTAAGTTAGAAAAAAGATTTGCTGGAAGGGTTGTTGAACAATTTGTTCATCCTTTAGTTATGGATAAAATAACTGCTATTCAGCATGCTTTTTTTCAATTTTTATTAGGAAATACAGATTTCTCTACAGCATACCAACATAATGCTAAAATGCTATATGATTCAAAAACCTATATACCTTTACCTTATGATTTTGATATGACAGGATGGGTTGATCCTAGTTACGGTTTTGGGAACCCTACATTAGGTATTAAATCTTTAACTGATCGTAGATATAGAGGTTTTAAAAGAGATTCTGAGTTAATGAATAAAGTTCGAAAACAATTTAATGATTCTAAAGACGAAATAATTTCATTAGTTAATTCTTTTAAACCTGAATTTGATAGTGAAAATGAGTTTGAAAACATGTATTCTTTTATGTCAGAGTTTTTTAACATAATTGAGGATGATAGTAAATTTGAAAAA
>MDTC01161434.1_pt1 | contig 15762 bp, 13 predicted proteins | sample 811181 | NCBI WGS metagenome assembly MDTC01 (sample SAMN05326644, study PRJNA326480) | marine metagenome | isolation source: seawater | place: Pacific Ocean: North | collected 2011
TCAGTCCCTTATCCGTGGTGTTGGTATTATTTAATTTCAGATATTTTAAATTTTTAAGACTATTAAGTTTGGACAATAGATTATCATTTAGATCCGTGTTACTTAAATCTAGTTTTACCAACTGATTTTTTATTTTAAGTAAAGCCGATATGTGCTTGTTCTCAATTTTATCACCAAGAAATTTGGCTTCTATGAAATTATTTTCCATACTATTTCTTTCAAGTCTAAAATTCAAATTTTGTAGATTTTCAAGATGATCAACTCTGGGAAGACTAACCATTATTTCTGGTTTTGGAAAAAATGATGCTAAATTCCTAGCTACAAATTCTTGCTCCTCAGCTATTTTAGTGTAGCTATCAAAACTTGCACCTGAATCAATCCAATACTTAATTAACTCAATTTCATGTTGCTTTAACTGTGAATTACCTTTAGGCGGCATATGTAACTTATCATCCATTGGTAAGGTCAAATAGCTGTACATGTGACTCTCCATTGCATTATTTGCTGTTAATATTGAACCTGATTTTCCCCCTGTTAGTATTTCTTCAGAGGTTGTTAAAAGTAATTTTCCATTAGATTTCGATTGATTGTGGCATTTTACACATTTTCCGTCGAGCACTGGTCTAATAACTTCAGTATAAATATTAATACTGTCTCTTTCATTCAAAACCAAATTTTCTTTGGCTACTGGCAACTTCAAAAAGTCCTCACCGTGGGTCATACTACCTCCATAATGTCCTGTTATTGTCAATAGTAAAATTGTAAACCCAAAAACTGAAAAAAATTGCTTTTTGAAAAAATTTTGTTTGTGCATGTATAAAAGAACCCCATTAAAAATAGCTGTCGAAATTCCTAAATACATGTGAAGATTTAAAACATTCTCACCATAATCCCCACTCAGTGAGAGAAAATAACCCAAAAAACATGAAATTATAGCAAAAACAAATGAGAATAAAAGACCTATTCTTATGGGAGATGAAAAATTTTCTTTTAAATATTTTTCAAGAACAACTAGTATAAATGTGAAATATAATGCCCCTATGGGTAAATGAAGTATTACTGGATGGAATTTTCCCAAATATTTTAAAACTTCAAACATATTTAGCTCTTAATTTTATAATCCGATTTAATTAATCTATTTTTTTTCTCATTATCATAAACTGCAAAATCAAAACCTTTTCTCAAACTATATCCTGCATGTTCTCCCTTCTTATTAATTGCAATAAAGCCAACTTGAAGGTATTCCCAATCAGAGCTAGACTCATGAATTTTTGAAATTCTTTCAACTATCGATTTACAAGCTTCATAAGGTGAATATCCCTGTCTCATAAGCTCAACAACCATTGAGCTACCGGAGGTTCTAATTATGGCTTCGCCCAAACCTGTTGCAGCAGCAGCACCAACCTCATTATCTAAAAACAAACCAGCACCTATTATGGGTGAATCACCAACTCTGCCATGCATTTTCCATGCTGCTCCACTTGTTGTGCAAGCACCAAATAAGTCTTTATTGTCATCTATTAATAACATACTAATTGTATCGTGATTTTCAATATTTATCTTTGGTTTGTAATCTGATTTTTCTTTCCACTTTAACCAATCTTTTTTGGAACTTTCCGTTAGAAGATTTTCCTCTTTAAATCCTTTGGAAATAGCAAAATCATTGGCTCCCTTTCCAGTAAGCATTACATGTGGTGTTTCCTCCATAACTAATCTGGCAACAGAAATTGGATGTTTTATATTTTGAATAAAACTTACCGCACCACAGTTGCTTTTATTGTCCATTATACAAGCGTCTAATGTGACTTTTCCATCTCTATCAGGATAACCTCCATAGCCAACAGATCTAATATTTGGATCCGCTTCTGAAATTTTTACCCCAGATTCAACTGCATCCAATCCTGTTTTTCCTTTTGACAGCTCTTTCCAAGCTTCAACATTTGCTGAAAGACCATGATTCCAAGTTGAAATAATTTTAGGATGTGATCCAAATGAAACCTTTTCAATGGTGTTGCTCATTAATGCTGTTGTACCTAATCCTCCCAGCACAGATTTTTTTATAAAGTCTCTTCTTTTATTCATTTGTTATTCTATTGTTCCAGCAGGTCTATTTTCTTTACCTACAATTCCTTTTAAATCGTCCCCTAACTCTGCTCTTTTTAAATCAGACAATGAATTAATTTTTGCTACAATTTCAGGAAAATTATTGTAAACATCTGTGTTTTCAGAGGGATCATTTTTCAAATTATACAGCTCAGGAGATTTTAAATCTATGTAATCATATTTTACAGGAAAACCATCATTTGTTGTAGCTTTTCCGTTCAGGGTTCTGTATCGATGAGGATAATACATTTTCCAATCCCCATATCTAACTGAATGTAGACTGTTTTTGTTATAATAAAAAAACAATGCATCATGAACTGACTGAGTATTATTTTCAGTTAAAATTCCCCATATATTTTTTCCGTCTATCTTTTTTTTTGGCATTTTAGAATTAGTCAAATTTGAGATTGTTGGTAGCCAATCAATTCCCATAACAGGTGTCGATACTATTGTATTCTCTTTGATATTTTTCGGATACCAAACAATACAGGGTACTCTTTGTCCACCCTCCCACGTTGTTCCTTTTCCTTCTCTATATATACCGGTTTTACCTGCGTGTCCACCATATGAAAGCCAAGGTCCATTATCAGATGTGAAAATAAGAATAGTATTGTTTTCCAAACCATTTTGATCAAGGGTTTCTATAATTTCTCCAACAGAATGATCAATTTCTTCGATCACATCAGCATAAAGCCCTTTTTTAGATCTGCCATTAAATTCTTTAGATGCAAAAAGTGGCACATGTGGCTGCGGATGAGGCAGATATAGAAAAAAAGGATCATCTTTGTTTTCTTTAATAAACTCAATACTTTTTTCAGTCAAATTTTTTGTCAAGTCGCTTTGTTCCGTTAAGACTTTTATTGGCTCTTCATTTTCATAAAGCAAGAGGTCTGGATATCCCCCTGGTCTTTCAGGGTGGAATGGCCACATATCATTGGAATATAGAATGCCATAAAATTGATCAAAGCCATGTCTGGTAGGAAAAAATTTTTTATTATCTCCTAAATGCCATTTACCATACATTGCCGTTTTGTAACCATTGTCTTTGAGCATTTCTGAAATGAGTAATTCATCTGAGTTTATGCCAATTTTGGAATTGGGTCCCAAAGCTCCACTTATACCTATCCTATTTGGGTAACACCCTGTTAATATCGAAGCTCTTGACGCAGAACAAACTGCTTGTGTGGCGTAATACGATGTCAATTTTGCTCCTTGTCCAGCTAACCTGTCTAAATTGGGAGTTTTGATAAATTTGGATCCGTAAGAAGCTAAATCTTCAAACCCTAAGTCATCTGTTAGGATTAGAATGACATTGGGTTTACTTTGATCTACCTTAGTTGAACAAGACGTGAAGAGTACTAAACAAATTAGTGGGATTAAAAAAATATTTTTAAATAATTTCATTTTAAGCTTACAATAATTAATTAAAAATTATGAAATTAATTAGTAATAACAAATTATTAATCAATTAGTTCTAAAGCCTCACCAATAGTTTGGACAGGAAATTTACAAGTGTTATCAACACATACATAAATATTAGTTTCCCCTCTAATAAATCGACCTTTTAATAAGTACATTTCAGATGGTTTGTTGGATGCTGCTATGACAGAGTTAGGTAAATAGTAGGAAGAGAGTATTTCTGATTTTTCCTTTGCCTTTTGTCCACAAATCGCAAACTCATAAAATTTGTTGGAATAATTTAGTGAAAGCCACAACCAAAGCATATGGTCTGTTACTCTTTCTTTAATTTTTCCAGACACATTTGAGATCATTTTTTGCGAAGTTTTAAAAAACTCTCTGTCTCCAATGTAATGTGACAATCTAAACAGATTAAAATTCATTACCGAATTCGCTGAAGGCATGACACCGTCCTGTACTTGAATTAAAGTTTGTGAATAAAATAATTCTTGATTAGACGAAAACTTATAAAAAGAATTTTCAGTTTCAAATTCATCATTACATATTTTTGAGAATTTGTAAGCCTTATCAAGCCAATTTATATCATAAGTTGCTTCGTATAAACCAATGAGTGAGTCTACATAATAACTATAGTCTTCAAAAAAGAGGACATTTTCTTTTTTAATTTGCCCAACAACATGATTAATGTTTTTACCATCAATCATATATTTTTCCATTGCAGAATTGATTTTCAAAGCTTTTTTTAAAAACATTTTATCTCCCGTCGCTTTATATGCATCAACCAGACCCCTTACGGTTAATGCATTCCAAGAAAAAATAATTTTAGTATCAATAATAGGTTGGATTCTTTTTTCTCTTTCATCAAAAAGTTTTTTATTTACAGCTTTTAACTTGTTTTTAAAGTTTTCCAATTTAAGCCCCAAATCTTCAGCAAATTGTTGATCAGAGACTGTTTGATAAAAAACATATTTTTCATCTTCCCAAAATCCATTTTCATTGATATTGTAATAATCTGAAACCCAATCATATTCATCTTTTAAAATGGACTTTAATTCTTCTTGAGTCCAAACATAAAAATCCCCCTCACTTTTGTTTCCATTTGGATAGTTGGTATCAGCAGAAATACTTGAAAATATCAAATCGTTTTTTGAGGTCATTTTTAATTCTAAAAAATCGTAAATATTATATAACTCCTCCTTGTACCTAGGGTTCTTGTTAATCATGTAGGCATTTGAAAAAACACTCAATAGCTGTGCATTGTCGTAAAGCATTTTTTCAAAATGTGGAATATGCCACTTTTGGTCAACTGTGTATCTATGAAATCCACCTTCCAATCTGTCATTAATACCCCCTCTTGAAATTTGATTTAAAGTATTAAATACAAAGTCTTTTATTTCCTCATCTTTTTTTAGATCTGAATATCTCATGAAAAAGTTTATCATTGATGGTAGGGGAAATTTTTGACCAATCCCCATTCCACCATTTAATTTGTCAGTGAAACTAAATGCTTTTTTTGCATACCCATCAATAGATTCTTGTAATAAATTTGATTCATTTGTAACGGGTTCAAATAAAGACTCTTCTATTACCCCCATTCTCACTTTACCTGCGTATTCTACTACATCGTTTTTTCTTGTAGAATAAAATTGACTCACTTGATTTAAAACTTCTATCCACTTATCTTTTGGCAAATATGTACCTCCCCATATAGGAGTACCATCAGGCAAAGCAATAATGTTCATTGGCCATCCGCCACTACCAGTCATTAAAACCAATGCTTTCATGTATATTTCATCAATATCAGGCCTCTCCTCCCTATCAACCTTAATATTTATAAATTTCGAATTCATAACCTCAGCAACATCTTCTTTTTTAAAACTTTCCTCCTCCATTACGTGACACCAATGACAGGAAGAATAACCCACGCTTATAACCAATAGCTTATCTTCTTTTTTAGCATTATTTAGCGCTTCATTTCCCCAAGGAAGCCAATTAATTGGATTAGAAGAATGTTGTTTTAAATACAAACTACTTTCTTGAGCTAATTTGTTTTGCATATTTTGTGACATTACATTTATTGTAAATAAAAAAATCAATGAATAAACTGAATACTTTTTTAAATTTTTTAAGTACAATATTTTCATCAAATAATTTTTTTCTAATTTAAATATTTATTAGTCAAAATCATTTATGTTTTCTTTTTTTTACAAAATATTTAGACCACTAAACATTTTAATATTCATAGCCTTTCATTCCAATTATGCGCAAAACCCAAAACTCGAAAAATTAAGTTTTGATGTTGATAAATTAATAAATGAAAGTATTGCTGACAGTGCTTTCCCTGGAGCTCAATTATATGTAAAATTTAAAGATCAAGTTTGGATAAAAAAACCCTATGGATTTCAAACCTATGATTCAATTGTACAAATTAGAAACCATCACATTTATGATTTAGCATCTTTGACTAAGGTTCTTTCATCCACAATAGCATTGATGAAAATTTATGAGGATTATAATCTAGATCTAAAAACACCTATTTCTAAATATTTACCAGAATTAAAAAGATCAAATAAAAGTTCAACTACTTTTTATGAAGTTCTTAGTCACACTGCTGGATGGATTCCCTATATAAACCATCAAAAAAGAATTTTAAAAAAAAATGGTACCCTTAAAAATAGGCTGGTAAAAAACAATAGAAGTAAACGTTTTAACATTAAAATTGCAGACGGTCTTTTTTTAAATGAAAAATTTCATAAAAAAATTTATAAATACATAAAAAAATCTGAATTAAAAGAAATTGGAAATTATTTATATTCTGGTTTGTTTTTTTTCTACGTACCTAAATTAATTAAGCTATTTACAAACCAAACCTATTCGGATTACTTAAATGAAAATTTTTACAATTTAATTGAAAGCAATACTCTTACTTTTAATCCTAAAAATAAATTAAACATATCCCCAACTGAATTTGATAATTCATTTAGAAAAAAATTGATACACGGAACTGTACATGACGAGGCCTCCAGCCTATTTGGTGGTTTATCAGGAAATGCAGGATTATTTGGAAGCGCTGAAAGTATTGGAAAATTGATAGAAAATTTTGAGGTTTGGAGTTCAGACAGATCCAATAAAATTTTAATGGACTCTACAATAAAAAAATTTACATCATATGCATACAGTGATAATAATATAAGACGAGGTCTGGGATTTGACAAACCCTCAAGAAATAATGAAAATATTTATCCCAATGAAAATTTTTCTTCCCAAAGTTTTGGTCATACTGGATTTACTGGGACCTTTTTTTGGATTGACCCTAAAGCTAAAATTACAATTGTGTTCCTTACAAACCGTGTGTATCCCTCAAGAGAATTTGAAAAACTTTACGACAATAATGTAAGAAGCAGATTAATTGATATTATTTTTAATCACTTAAAAGTTTACAAGTATGAGTAAATATCTCATCTCAATTTTATCATTATTATTAAGCCTGAGTATCCAAGCTCAATTAAAATTCCAGACTTTGTTTGAAAGTAATTCCGAATCTAGTGTTTCATGCTTCAGAATACCATCTTTAACAACCTCAAACAGTGGAGTTTTACTAGCTGCAATAGACGAAAGGGTAAATTCTTGCAAGGATTTAAGAGACAATCAAGACATTAATATAGTCATGAAAAGAAGTTTAGATAATGGTAAAACTTGGTCCGTTTCAAAAAAAAATAGTTGACTATCCTAATGGCGAATCTGCATCTGATCCTTCATTTATTGTAGATAAATTCACTAAAAATATTTTTCTTTTTTTCAATTATATGGACCACAAAAATAATAATGGATTTTATAGATTTAAATATATCAAAAGTAATGATGATGGTAATAGCTGGTCGAAACCTGTTGACATAACAAATGAAATTTCTATGCCTCATTGGAAAAAAGATTTTATGTTTATCACATCTGGAAAAGGTTACCAAACTGCTGATGGTTTGCTCTTACACACAGTAGTTAATTTAGAAAATGGCACACATGTATTTGGAAGTAAAAATCATGGGGAAAGTTGGTTTCTAGTTAAAAGCCCATTGATACCTGGAGATGAGTCTAAAATAATTGAATTAGCAAATAAAAATTGGATGGTTAATTCTAGAGTAAATGGGTATGGAAAAAGATTTATTCACCTGTCTAGTGACAGGGGCAATACATGGGAATCTAATGTAAGTGAAGAATTAAATGATCCAGGATGTAATGCTAGCTTAATTCGTTTTAATGATAAAATTATATTGTTTTCTAATGTAAATAATAGTAAAAATCGCGAAAACCTAACCATCAGAATAAGTCAAGATGAAGGAGTGAGTTGGTCTGAAAGTAAAACAATATATAAAGGGAGTGCGGCATATTCTTCAATGAGTGTTTTACAAAATGGAGAAGTGGGAATTTTTTTCGAGATAGATAATTATAAAAAAAATGTTTTTGCTAAGTTCACTTTCGAGTGGTTAGATAATTTTTAAAAACTACTTAAATCTCTAATATTTTTAATAACTTTTAAACTTAAATTTTATCAAGATGATAAAAAAAATTTCTCTTAATATTTTTTTTCTATTATTAGTATTTAATCAATATGGACAGTTAGATTTCTATTCTGGAAATTATGATAAAATTGGAGTTTCAAAACAAAAATTAGATGTTTTAGATTCGGTAATGCGTTCTTATGTTGACAATAAAGAGTTTTCTGCTATTCAAACAGCAATTGTAAAAAATGGACAAATTATTCATTACGATAGTTATGGGTTCTCGGAAATTGAATCAAAAAAAGAATTAAACGAAAATGATATTTTTAGGATAGCTTCCATGACAAAGCCAATTGTTTCAGTAGCACTTATGATGCTGCATGAACAAGGTTATTTCAAGCTTGACGATCCTTTGTCTAAATTCATACCTGAATTTAAAGAGCTAACAAAAGGCAAGAAACAAAAGCCTGTAAAAAATCAAATTAAAGTTATAGACATTCTTCGCCACTCAGCAGGTCTAGGTTTTAAAGGCCCTGAAGGCTATAGGGAATCAATGAAAATGAATCTTGAGCAGTTTGTTAAAGAGTCCATTAAAACTCCCTTGTTGTATGAGCCCGGCACCCAGTGGAGATATAGTTTCTCAACGGACATATGTGGCTATTTAATCGAAGTTATATCAAAAATGCCTCTGGATGTTTTTTTAAAGAAAAATATTTTTGATCCACTGGATATGGATGACACTTTTTTTGAACTGCCTAAAAATAAAGCTGATAGATTTACAACATTATACATGAAGGACAAAGATGGAAGTTTAAATATTTTTGATAGTCCTGAAAATTCTCCATTTGCTCAAAAAATTAGTTTATTTAGTGGCTCTGGAGGACTTTTATCAACTACACATGATTATTTAGTTTTTTGTCAAATGTTGCTAAATGGTGGCACTTATAATAACAAGGTTCTAATTAAGGAATCTACTTTAGAATTAATGCTTGAAGATCATTCCAATGGTTTGAAATATAAAAAATTGCTATTTGGCAAAAAAAGAGGTTTCGGTTTAGGTTTTGATGTAGTTAAAGAAGACAATACAAAATTTGGATCTAAAGGTACTTATGGGTGGGGCGGCATGTTTGGGACTTACTTTAGAATCGACCCAGTTGAAGACATGATATTTATATACATGACCCAATCTTTCGAAACTTATAAGCTTAAATTATCCGATAAATTTAGGGCTCTTGTGTATGATTCCCTAGAATAATTCCTTTTAAACTGTAATAATACAAAGTGTTTTCTCCAATTAGTTTAAAATATAAAAACTTATTACTTTTAGTAAATAATGAGTTTTAGATCCAAACTTAGAAGCGTTGTTGAAGACAATACAACAAAAAAAGGTAAGATATTTGATTATATAATTGATCTTTTAATTGTTCTTTCTATAATTGCTTTTTCTATAGAGACATTCCCTGACAATTCAAAAAGGACTATTGAAATTCTTGAAAAATTTGATATAGTCTGTTTTATTGTATTTAGTATTGAATATCTTTTGAGAATATATGTAGCAAAAAAGAAAACTAAATACATTTTTAGTTTTTATGGAGTTATTGATTTCTTGGCAATTGCACCCTTTTTCCTAAGTAGTTTTTTAGATTTAAGATTTTTAAGGGCATTCAGGATTTTAAAAATTTTCAGGTCACTTCAGTCAACTAAGTTTAATCAGGCAATCAAAAGAATAAGTATTGCTTCTAAATTAATTAAAGAAGAATTAATGCTTTTTTTTATAGTTATTTTTATTTTAATTTTTACCGTATCCTCTGGAATATATTACTTTGAAAATGAAGCTCAGCCTGAAACTTTCAAATCTGTTTTTCATAGCATGTGGTGGGCGGTGGTAACCCTAATGACTGTAGGTTATGGAGATGTGGTCCCGGTCACATTAGGTGGAAGGATTTTTACAGTCATTGTTTTAATACTGGGGGTATTAATAGTGACTGTGCCTGCTGGTTTGAGTGCTACATCACTTATGAAAGCTAGAGAGATTCAAGAAAAGCAGGAGAGAAGTAAAAAAACTAAATAAGGCTTATTCTTTGAGGGTTTATATCTTTTTTTAGATAAAGAGGGTGTTTTGGTGTATTATTTTTACTTAGCTCCAAAGCAAAAACATTTTTATTTTCAAGTAAAGGCCACAACCAAGAAGCAATTTTTATATTATATCCCCAAGCCAAATAAACAGTGTCTGCTTGTTTTAAAATTTTTTTTATGAACAAAAAATTTTGATTACAAAATGATAATTTTTTGAAATTTGGTTTTGTCAAAATATTGGGAAATAAATTAATAACATCCATTTTTTTAAATCCAAATTTAGCAGAATAAAACATACATTTTTTAATTGTTCTGTCATCAATTATTTCATTCGCTTTTGAGGGATTTAACATTAGAAAAACACACTTTTTTGAAGAATTGGTGTTATACCATGACCTTGAAAGTAAAAAGCGTTTTGTCTTTTCTTTATTGAAAACTGCAGCTCTTTTAATCATAAATCTTACAAGTTTAAGACTTTTTTATAGAACTCATCTGTGATGGTAAAATATCTTCCATTCTCCTCATGAAGAGAATTATCACCTAAGCCGTTTTTTGTATGATATAAGGAAAGATGTTTGATAAAACTATTTAAATTTTTGATTTCATAATCATTTCCAAAATCATCCTTTATTATCTTTTTCATTAATAAAAATATTATAAAAATTTAGTTTGTTGAATTTAAAAATACCTAAATTTAGATAAACCAAAAACATATTAATTATGAAGAAAATTTTAGCCATTTGTACTTTACTTATATTATCATGTAATGTAGAAAAAAATAAAAATTCAAATTTACCAGGAAGATTGGGAAATGCTGAACTTCAACTGAAGGATGATCCAAGAGTTGATTTAAGAATTATAGAAGCAATGAAGCCATATGGTTTACATGTAAATGCTCCTATGCCGCCAGTATCTGTTGAAGCATCTGATGAAGATAAACTTAATTATTTCAATGAAGCTGAGCCTGGTTATCAAATGATTTTTAACGAATGGTTTTCAGGTGTTGAAGGGCCTGAAGATGTTGAAACTTCGTACCAAAATATCGTGGGATCTGACGGAAATGAGATTCAGTTAACAATAACAAAGCCATTAAATAAAAAATCTATTATGCCAGCAGTTCTTCACTTACATGGTGGTGGAATGACAATTTTAACTGCTTCTGATCCAAATTATGTATTATGGAGAGAGAGTTTGGCATCAAAAGGATTAGTTGTAGTTGGTGTTGAATTCAGAAATGTTGGAGGTCAGCTTGGTAATCATCCATTTCCGGCCGGATTAAACGATTGTGTGAGTGCACTAAATTGGGTACATGAAAAAAGAAAAGATTTAGGTATTTCAAAAATTATCATTTCTGGTGAATCTGGAGGAGGAAACCTAAGTATAGCCACAGCTTTGAAAGCTAAAGACTTAGGAAACTTAGACTATTTTGACGGAGTTTATGCACAGTGTCCTTATATCTCCAACATGTATGGTGATGAAAAAGACAAACTACCGTCTCTAATTGAAAATAATGCTTACTTTTTAAACGTTGAGGATATGAATGTTATGGCATCTATGTACGATGGTGCTGATAGCAGAAATCCATTTGCATGGCCATTACACGCTACAAGTAAAATGCTTGAGGGACTGCCTCCTCATGTTATTACAGTAAATGAACTTGACCCATTAAGAGACGAAGGACTTGAGTATTATAGAATGTTAATAAAGTCTAAAGTTAATGTAAGATCAAAAACTTTAAATGGCACTGTTCATGCAGCTGAAGGAATATTTGTAAAATACATCCCCGAATTATTTGAGGCTACTATTAATGATATAAAAGAGTTTGCTTACAGTTTATAATTTTAATGTTTTTATAAAAATCTAAATAAAATGAAAAAGATATTTTTCGCTTTTCTAATTGTAATAAGTTTTAAAATTTACTCACAAGATAGAGTAACAGGCGAATTATTTGCAAGTCGATCAGAAGTAATTGCTGAGAGTGGAATGGTAGCTACCAGTCATCCGCTTGCTTCTCAAATTGGTATTGATATATTAAAAAATGGGGGTAACGCAATTGATGCTGCAATAGCAGCCAATGCTGCAATTGGATTAATGGAACCAACAGGAAATGGAATTGGAGGAGACTTGTTTGCAATTATTTGGATTGAAAAAGACAAAAAACTTTATGGACTAAATGCTAGTGGTAGATCCCCTAAAAATCTGACTATAAATTATTTTAAAAAAAATAATATTAAAAAGATTCCTGCATATGGTCCATTACCTGTAAGTGTTCCTGGTTGTGTTGACGGTTGGTTTGAGATGCATAATAGATTTGGTAAAATTGGAATAAAAAAAATTTTAAGTCCTGCTATTGAATATGCCGAAAACGGATTTCCTGTAACTGAACTTGTTTCACACTACATGAACATTTCGGGAAAAGTGTTCAAAAAGTACCCCAACTTTAATAGCACTTATACAATAAATGGTTCCACACCCAAAAAAGGACAAATTTTTAAAAACAAATATCTTGCTAATACTCTAAAAGTAATTGCTAAAGACGGAAGAGCTGGTTTTTATGAGGGTCCTGTTGCAAAAACAATTTCTGATTTTGTTATCAGTCAAGGTGGCTTTCTTTCCTATGACGATTTAAAGACTCACAAATCAGATTGGATTGAACCTGTTTCGACCAATTACCGAGGTTATGATGTATGGGAATTGCCTCCAAATGGTCAAGGCATAGCAGCATTACAAATTTTGAATATTTTGGAAAAATTTGATATAAAATCAATGGGTTTTGGTTCAGCAGAATACATACATCATTTTGTAGAGGCAAAAAAAATTGCTTTTGCAGATAGAGCAAAATACTATGCTGATATGGATTTCAACAAAATCCCAGTTGATTATCTAATTTCAAAAGAATATGCTGATAAAAGAAGATCTGAAATAAGCAAAACACGGGCTGCAAGAAGTGTCAAGGCGGGTGAAATTGAAAATGGTGATACGATTTATTTAACAACTGCAGATAGTGAGGGTAATATGGTTTCGCTAATTCAGAGTAATTACAGGGGAATGGGATCTGGAATGGTGCCTCCGGATCTTGGCTTTATGTTACAAGACAGGGGTGAATTATTTTCATTAGATGAAGAACATTTCAATGTTTATGCTCCTGGGAAAAGACCATTTCACACAATTATTCCTGCTTTTATTACTAAAGACAATAAACCTTTTGTAAGCTTTGGCTTAATGGGTGGTGCAATGCAACCACAAGGTCATGCTCAAGTAGTAATCAACTTGGTTGACTTTGGTATGAATTTGCAAGAAGCCGGAGATGCTCCTAGAATGAGACATGTTGCAGATGAACAACCTACAGGGGGCAAAATGCTGGATGGAGGTGAAGTTTCATTGGAGTCGGGGTTTGAATATAAAGAGATCCGTAAACTAATGGAATATGGGCATAAAATTGTTTTCAGCCTTGGCCCATATGGTGGATATCAAGCAATTATGTTTGACAAAGATTTAGGTGTTTATTTTGGTGCGTCTGAATCAAGAAAAGACGGAAATGCTATTGGATATTAGATATTCGAATAATGAAAAAAGTTTTTCTAATATTACTATTTATTCCACTTGTAAATTTTTCTCAAACTTATGAGGATTTAACTCGCATTGATTCAAGTGAAAGTTTTATTAAAATAATGACTAATAATGGATGGAAAAAAAGAACTCAGCAATTCAAATTAGATAAAAGATATATGATTTACTATGGTCTTAATTTCTCGGGTGAAGGAAAAAATTTGAAATCTGAAGCAGAAGCCGGATATCATACAAAATATAATTTTTTTACCCTTTCGTTTTTTTTTGTAAATAATACACAAAAAAATAATTTTAATAGAATTTTTAAAAAGATTAAAAAAAAATGCAAATATGTAGGAATATATGGGCCAGACACAGGTTTTAGTGCAGTTGAATACAAATGCAAACGTCACAGTTATGTAATTTCTGATAGTAATTTTGAAGGAGTTATTATGCAACGATATGCTGGCAATAACTAGTCAAAACTAATATGGTAAAAATTATAATTAAATTCCTGATTCATCTTTTTCAGGTGAATCCTTGTAATAAATATTTTGATGAGATTTGAAACCAATCACTGAATTATCTTCGTTTCTTAAAATTTCTAAAGTCTCTCCCAATTCCATGTTTTTTAAAAGTCTTTTAAATTTATCCTTTCCTACTCTGTTATATAAAGTTAACTCTGGTGAAGTAGCAGGCATTCTTAAAAAAGCCAACTGATCGCCCCAAGATTGAATATAAGTTTCACTTCCCCAAGGTTGAGAAATGTATATGCCCTGGAGTTCTTTGAATTTATTCTTTGTAGTTGATTTTATTTGGGAAGCTTTTTTTAATATTGAATGAATTCCTTGAATATATCTTCCAGGGTTTGTCCCGCTTGAATTAATCATAACAGAATATGAAATTCCAAGCTCTGGATTTAAATATAATTGTGACCTATATCCAGGACACGAACCTCCATGACCTACAAAAGTTTCTCCTTCAAAATTATAAACACCAAAACCTAATCCTCGCTTAACTGAAGTTAGTTCGTCATCCCAGTTCACTTTATGCATTTCTTTTAGTGACTTGGATGTAATGATATTTGTTTCAGAAGATTTTAATAATTGTAATTGCCAAGCAGCAAATTTTGCCAAATCTACGACGTTGGATGTAAAGCCAGCTGCTGCTGCAATTCCATTTGCATTAAAAAAATTTACTTTTTCTCTGTCTCTTTCTCTATTAATCGAAGAAAAACCAACAGAAAGAATTCCACCATAATCATCTCGGGACATATATGTTTTCGTTTTTCTCATTTCCAATGGATTTAGTATATGTTCGATAACGTAATCGTCATAGGATTGTCCTGAAATTTCCTCAACCACATATCCAAGTAATGTTAACCCTAAATTACTGTACTGATAGTATTTTGAACTTGGGTAAAGCATTTCCTGGTTTTTTAATTCTTTTTTTACATCTTCCTTAGATGGAAATGAAAAGTTTGGCCTTGACCAATAAGGGTGATTAGATTCTCTTGGCAGTCCAGAAGAGTGGGTTAGAATTGATTTTATTGTTATTGGAGATGAATCGTTGAACTGTTGTTTTAAGTCAAACCATGGCAGCAATTTTTCTATTGAATCATCCAAACTTATTTTTTGTTCTTCAACTAACTTCATAATTGCTATTGATGTGAACAATTTAGAAATTGAGCAAATACTAAATGTGTTTTCAACCTTCATTAAATCATTTTCATTGGCCATTCCAAAAGCTTCAGACCACACTAATCCATTCTCATCACCAATCATTGCTGTTAAACCAGGCAAATTATCATAATCTTTTTGAGCATCTAACCAATATTCAATTAATTGAAATGCCTCATCATAATTTTTCTCTGAAAAAGAAATTGAATCAATTTTTTCAATTTCACTGGAGCAAGAAATAATAAAAATTGATATGATAAAAAACTTGATTAATTTCATAATAGTATTTATTAAGAGTTATATTTATAACAAGATACGTATTTGAACTAAATTGGGGATGTAGCTCAGCTGGCTAGAGCGCTTGACTGGCAGTCAAGAGGTCGTGGGTTCGAGTCCCATCTTCTCCACAAAAAAAAATTTTACCTATTATTCATTACTCA
>MDTC01255819.1_pt1 | contig 15762 bp, 32 predicted proteins | sample 811181 | NCBI WGS metagenome assembly MDTC01 (sample SAMN05326644, study PRJNA326480) | marine metagenome | isolation source: seawater | place: Pacific Ocean: North | collected 2011
TCTTGATTAAAGACTCGACTCATAGATGAGATACTAATGTTATAACTTTCATGTAATAAATTATAAAGAATGCTTCTTGCTCTAACAACATCTCTAGTTCTACCTTTACTAAAAATGTCATGCTTACTCACTAAACATATTTTGCAAACTCTATCGATAGCTTTGTTTACAGTTTCCATGTTTGCGCTTTTATATTTAACGCCAATCTTTCTTTTTAAATTACTATCTACAATTGGTTGATTTTTCTGTAGGAGATCCGCAGCATAAAGAAATCCTTCTGAGAACCCTACCTCATATAATCTTTCTTCTTGGCTCGTAAGAAGGTAAAACGCTTTCTTAACTTTATATATAAAGTGATTGTTATTTAATTTTTTTATGTGCTTTTGATAGTGTTGACTTACGTTTATGGTCATAGATCCCCTACAGTTTGTTTACGTTTTTTTCAATTATAAAGTTAATGATTATCTAGTTCTCATTAACTCTTCTTTTGTCTGCTCGATTTTCCAAAGTAAAGCATAAGAATCTTTTTGATACTTATTTACTTTCTGTTTTGCTTCCAGATACTTCTCGTGTTTCTTCTGTTGTTGATCCTTCAGCTTCTGCAGACGCAATCGGATTTGTTCCATCATGCTCCTTTTTTACTTTTGTAAAATCAATTTTTAAATCATCGATCTTACATTCTACTAACTCACCATTATTTTTGTGGTCAGTAGCCTTCTCTACATCATCAAATAGTTCGATCATTTGAAACGAACAGTTGCCATTGATAATTCGCCTAAATTTTGTCATACTTTTTTACTTTTTTCAATCTTTTTTTCTATTAGAAAATCTATATACTGTTTAGCTTTTTTAAGATCTTCTACTCCATTTTTCAAGTTATGTCTCAAAACATATTTAATTATGTTTCCGGTACAAAAATCTAAATCATTAGCAATAATAAAGTCTATTGGCTCTATTTTATACTGAGTATAATGCGGTGGTTGTTTAATATTATCTGTCATAAGTTTTTTTAGCAGAGTGGGGAAAACGATAGAAAGGGAAAAAAAACCCCACCCTGCTAGATACCTTCTAGCCTAAGTTAAAAGGTATATTCGTTATTACCACCGCTAGAAGCATTTGCAATAGTATTTTTACTTGCTCCGCTTGGTGTAAGAATAACTGTCATCTCTCCTTCCTTGACATTGCCGTCTTGATCCTTCGCAGGAAAGGCAGCTTGATTATACCATTTACCATTTATGTTGACTCCAATGGTCCAGTTCTTATCTGGATGCTTCATATTTTTTGGACCAACATAGACAGGAAGTTTATCTGTTGGTGACTTCCAATCTTTGTTCTTGACTAGGTTAATGTATATTTTTTCTGATTGTTCAGACATATTGTCTCCTTAGTTATATCAACTATTGTTGATTATTGGTTAGTGTTGCTTCATGCTTACGAGTATAATCCCTTATCTGTTCGTATGCTTTGAAGTTATTGTTTTTGAGATAATTAACTTTGAGTCTCAATTTATTCTTTACTGCATAAAATTGTTTTTCAGTTTTAGCAGCAGAGATCTCTGCTTTTATCTCATCTACATCCACAGTGTCATCCATGTATGCAGGTTCTGTAGTTTGCACCACAGAATTTTGTTTTTGTGAAAATTCTTTTTTCAAATCTTCAACGTACTTATTGTTTTCAAACATTCCTAAGAACACATCCGCACTCATACCTAGGTGACTAAATGCTTTTGTCATTGCATCTGTCATAGCTTTCTTAGGTGCTTCATCATCTAAGCCACCATTCTTTTTTGCTAGACTTTGTACAGAGGATACTGGACCAAATGCATACCATTTGTTGTCTAAGAAATATTGAATTGAAACTTCCGCAAAGACTAACTTGTCTAAGTATTTGTATTCAACTTGGTAAGACCACCCCTTACCTACCGGACCAAACGCATTGGTCATCATTTGTATTTGATAATGTGGATCTATCGTTGTTAATGTTTTGCCACCAAACTTTGAAAAAGGTTTAGTGAACTCTGGATTTGTTTTACTTAAAAAATCCCAGATCTTCATGTTTTGATTACTCATTGTTTTCTCCTTTATGTTTTTTTGTATCTTTTACTTTACCACCTAACTGAGCATGTTTTACATGCTTAGTTTTAACTCTTGGTCTTATATAATTAGAATTGCAATTAGATATAATGGCAACTTCTTTTTTTAAATTTATACCTTTATCATCTAATGCTTTTCTTATCGCATCTTCTATGCTCATAGTTTTATACCCCATAGTTTATTGATTAGTTGTTTTTGCTCATCTGCTAAATCTTTATAATAAAAGAAATGATTTATTTCTGGTGGCTCCATCATAGCAGCTAACTTCTCTATGTCACCTTCGCAGAACATAATCATTCTTTCCCATAACAAAATCTTATCTATCATTTTGTAATAAAGATGTTTCAAATGATCATCCTTCATTAACTCATGACTTTGATCAAAGATGACATACTCTTTATCATTTACATAAACTAAGTATGGTTTCTTTTTTGTTGCCATGTAGTAGAATGAAGTCTGTGTTAGGTTTTCAATTGTGGGTTCAGTTGGCAGCTCTTGAGTTACCATGTTCCACTCTTCTTTACCTTTAACCTTTTTTAAATTAGGTGGTTTAGTTTTTAATTCTATAAATTTTGTTTTAGTTTCATAATCGATACGACCAAGTATATGTTTAATCATATCAAATTCTTTTAGTTCAACATATCTTTCGCAAACTAATTTTTCTTTACGAACAATTTTTTTTACGACTTGTTTTGTAATTGGAATACAATCCATCGCAAATCTAATCATTGCTTCCCTGCCGTATTTATCTTTTTCATCTACAGGTGGATTTTGATTTATAATTTTTAATTCATTATCGAAACAAACTTTTATATCTCTCTCCCATTCTGTTTCTTTTATTGTTTTAGTTTTATATAAAACATCTGCTAACAATCTTTGGACCACATTATTAACTAGGTTACCAAAGTTTGCTTTGTATCTAAATGGAAACTTCCTTCTAACTTCTTGAGGGAATGAGTATGAGATTATATTTTTTGCGAAAGGTGTACTGGTCGATGAGTAGGACCAATGATCCAAACCTTCACCACCATTAAAAATTGAGAATGCTTTTTTTATTTTTTTTCTATCCATTTTTTGTAAGTTAATATTGATGTTTTTGGCTATTGTCAATGCTTATTTAAGGTATATAACGGAAGGAAAATGGTTAAAAATAAATTAAAATATAAACGAGTTAAGGTAATTTGGCAGGATATTTGCAGTTCAAGTCAATGGTATGATGATTTATCTGACGTAGATGATTTTACGTTCAGCTGGTGTGAGGATATTGGTTACCTATATTATAGAGATTCTAAAGTAATTAAGATCTTCAGTTCCTTTAGTTTTGATGGAAATAAACTATCAATTGGAAACGTCACTGCATATCCACGTTGCGTAGTTAAAAAGATTGAGTATTTAAAATGACATATTCTGGAATATTTGATGAGATTGATTGTAAGAAAGAACTTGAAAGAGCAAAAAGATTTATAAAAAAACAAGAGAACATAATACTTGCGCTTGAGAAAGAAATTGAACAGAAAGAAAACGAGATAAAGATATTAAAAAATAATGGCTAGAGATGTATATGCTTTCAGTAATGGTTTATATTCTGATTGGCACAGAAAGTATGATGGAATAAGCTACATAGATATAGATTCTGTGGAGTGCTGCACTGATTGTTATGAGCCTCTTGCTATAATCGAGACTTGTTATGATAAAGACCAGAAATACAAGGCTACAACCCTCTCAAAGATCATCGCAGAACGCCTAAACATACCCTGTTTTTTGGTTTTCTATAAAGAACTGACACCAAGTAGCCTAACTTTCAGAGTCAAGCGTATACGCAGCTCTAATGAAGAATTTAGACGTTTAAGTGAGGATCAATGGGTTAAAATCTTAAGATCCTTGCACGACCACCATAAATCAAAATGTAAATCTAAAAAAAGAAAGGAAAACCTATGAATACAAGTAGAGGATTTTTACATATAACTTACAAGCTATATCATCATTTGGATTTGATTGAAGGTGAGAGAAAATCTCATTGTCTCAATGTATTCTTATCTGTAATGAAATATGCTTGGAAAAAAAATGGATATAAGGCACAATTGAGGCACGAAACCATCCATAAAGACACCGGACTTTGCCGGACTACAATTAAATCTTGTTTAGAAACTTTAAATAAATTGAATATTGTTAAGTCTATTAGAGGTCGATCTGGTAAAACTTATATTGTGAATGAGGTATTTTTGAAGGCAGAAAAACTCTATGAACAATCCCAGATAGCCGTTAAACCTACCCAAGATAGCCGTTTAACGACTACATTAGAAGAAACATTATACATTAATAATATAGGTAAAATTATTAAGAGTCATGCAGGGGATAGGGAGAGAATATTAAATGAACTAGCTAAACTCCCTATCACCGAATTACAAGAAGAGAAGGTTAATGTTTACCTCTGTAAACAAGCAATTGAAAGGAAGAAAGATATTGAAAGAGAAAGTAAAGCTACATATGTAAACGCAGATAAAATACTAGGTGCTTTAAAGGGATTGTCCAAAGAAAAAAATTTTAGATACAAACAAAAGAAAGAATATAATATCAGAAATGGTATTAAACCATGGGAAAATAAATAATGGTAGGTAGACCGCAACGTAAAGTATTTTGTCAAGGGAATACACGAGCCGGATTAAGAAAGGGATTGAAGATACCTTGTCGAATGAAAGGTTATCCATTATCAGATGGTAAAACTTTCAGATGTAAATATCATGGTTACCAAAATTATGATAAGTTTAACAAAGCTAAATATACTGATGAGAGTAGAATAAAACAGTTGAGCTGCCTCTTTCAGTTTAAGGATTATACACATGAACAAATCAAAAAATACTATTACTCCAAAACAAAACCAAGAATTGATAACAGAGAAAAGTCTATCTATCATAGAAGAAAAGCTAATAGACGGAATGACGCTTTCAGAAATAATAAACGACAAGCAGTATCCATTCAGTTTGATGAAGTTTTATCATTACTTAAAAAGAAATCCAGAACTAGAGAAAAGAATACTTGAAGCTAGAAAACTAGGTATCCAAACTTTAATCGATAAATTATTACAAGTATTTAGTTATCAAGAAATAGAATCACCTAATGAGATCCTCTGGATTCGAGAGAAAGCTAAGTTTGTTCAATGGGTTGCCGGTAAAATTACAGATCTATACTCTGACAATAAAACTATTAAACAAGATATTGATACTAAGATGTCTATTAGTTGGGAAGATAACTCTAATGATTTGATTGATGTATCAGAGGATATAGTTGATATACCCTCTGATAATAAGGAGTAATTAATATTCTAACTTTGATTTAAAAGTAACTTCTATTTCATTAAAAGGATCTCTGTCATGGCAATTTTTTAATTGCACATATAACTCTCCAATATCCCAAACATGATCCTCAAATAAAAGTTTCTTTGTCACTTTTGGTTTAGCATATTTAATATGCTTTTTCTTTTTCTGATCATAGTAAGTATCATTCACATTTACTGAGTAGATCTTTACATCATCATAAGTGATCATAGTTTCCCTTTCTATTTGTTGTTATATTTTTTTTGCTATGTATTGAAATTTAGGATCGTGATTTACGTTCCCATGTCTCAATCTTTTTTGAAACAATACGACTAATAAATTTTCTGCATGTCTATAAAACATACTTGCAATGTCTCTTGTTTCGTAATCATAAAATCTATCTTTAGCTAGATAACCTTCATGATATATTATTGACTCCCCCGGTTTAGCCGTTTGTAACCAAGCCTCGTATTTTCTCATTCTCATATTTTCCTCTTTGTTTTAGTTGTTTGTTTTTATAATGAGTGAATATAATTTTTCTTTCACCCAAAATATTTAAAAGCATTTGTTCTTGTAACGCTCTTAATTCTTTTTTACTTAATCGCTTATGCATTTTCTATTTTTTTTGAGCATAGCTTAACAATTCCCATCCATTTTTGAAACAATAATTCTTTTTGCGCAGGATCATTACACAAATCATGATCTGTTTTTATTTCAGATAATTGTTTCATAAATGGTTTAATTGCTCTTTCTAACTCTTCACGCTTTTGTTTGTTTCTTGCCTCTTGTTGTCTAGCTTTATTTTGAGTTCTAATAAAGTCTAATGCTTCAAAGTCTACCGCCATATTACCCCCATTGTTGAGCCATTGCTTCGGCTATACCAGACCAAAATTTAGATCTATCCTTCGAGCCTCTTGCAACGTATCTGTTTTTGTTTTTGTTTGTGTTTTTATATCTACTCGTACCAGACTCGATAAAAGTTTTAACCTCTGATTTATCGATGATATTTGTAGGCTTTAACTTTGGTAATCCTTTTAACCACAATCTAGTTTTCTTTGTGTATGGATGACCAAATTCGTATGGTTGAATTTCCTGTGTGTGTTTAGGTAATTCAAATATTCTTGATTGGACCGGATTTTCAATTGCAACTTTGCAATCCAAATTATAAAAGCACATAAAGAATTTTTTAGCCTCTAATCCTTTTTTGTATCTTTCAATATTTAATTTTCCTTTTTCCGGATACAATCTACATGCACCGGCATTTGATAAATAAGTACAAGGTGGATGAGCAATTATTAAATCCCATTTATATTTTTCTAGATTTAAATAATTTAATACATCCCCTTGAAAATGATTTCCTTCAATCTCTGTTGGAAGGATGTCACAACTCCAAGCCTCATGACCTCTTTTTTTAAATGCCTCTCTGACAATTCCGGAATATTCACAAGCTACCAATACTTTCATTTTTAATTTTCCCCTTGTTGATTTATTATATTATTTAATTCAGATACTTGTTGTCTAATTCTATAAAATTTACGGCTTAAAAAATCCGGATGATTTCTATCCATAATTTTATGGTCTATATAAATTGAGTATCTTTCTGAATGTTTTAAAGGTACAAATGATTGAGTGCCATGCTCTTTTCTTGAGCCTCTTCCCAATACTCGCACCTTGTATCTATCTTTATTAATAAACTTTCTAACTTGTTTTATAAATTCCCAACCCTCTTTTGAGTTTGGGATGCCATGAAAGTAATGCACACAAGCCTCTTTTATTTTTTTGGGTTTTATACTTGATGCATTTCTTATAGCTTGAATTACCTCTGTATTATTCATGATTTTTTTTCCTTTCTTTTAATTGCTTTTTAAATTCTCTTAAACTTAAAGCATTTGATTTATGTAGATGATCAAAAATAATATAAAAGAAGGGATTACAATCAGACGCATTCCAACCCCTTCGATTACTTATTTTTTGAATTAAATTTAAATATTTATCTTTCCATTTTTTATAGATTGCCATTATTCCCCCTTTTCAATTTCGAATATATATTGCTTTAATGCATTATATTTATTTTTTATTTTCATTGATTCTTTAATCAAAAAATCTTCTCTGTCTTTTTTTTGATGATCATCTATTTTAAATGCTCTCAAAAAATGATCGATATGCATATCACCAATGGCAATATTAACCCCCTTTGATTTTGAATAATAAAATTTATTTTTCAAAGTTTTCAAAGTGTCTTTTGCAATTGCTCTGTTATCAATCACACTTTGGATTTTTACTATTTCATTTAGTGTCATTTGTTTTTTTCCTTTCTTTGTTTATTGTTGCTCACAATATAAATTTAATTTTTTCGCTAAAGGTTTAAGTTTTTTAATTATTTGTTTAGCGTCATATAAACAACCTTCATATCCTGTAGCACCAATTTTTATATTGTGTTTATGATCTTTTATTTCTTCATTAAAAACGTACCATATTCTGTCTAATTCTTGATGAGTAAATTTAACTTCATATTTTACGTTATATTTTTTGTTCATTTGTTTTTTTCCTTTCTTTGTTTATTGATAATCGACTACAAATCCGGAATTGTCTTTATCTAATTTTCCGTTTTTGTTTAAGGTCAATTTTTCTTTTAATCCCACAATTACATTTTTTTCATCTAAAAAACGTAGATCATGTTCATCACCGGAAATAACTTTATATCCTTGGTAATATTCCGGTAAATCTTTTCTGAAAACAATTGCAACATTTCCGCCATGTCTTAAAACTTCCATTGTTTCCTTGTCGTTAGCTTCATTTCTTGAAAATGTAAGATGATAATTTTTAGGTAATTCACCCCTTAAAAATTTAATCATACGCTTATAATGTTTCGTATAATCGTAAAATTGTACGTTTGGAAACAACTCAAATATTTTGTGATTTTCCCACATAATATCAGACGTTGTATTTAATCTTATGACCGGTTTTAAATTATGCTTTTTACAGTTTTTTTCATGATTTCTTATTTCTTTTGTTATCATGCTTAAAAATCTTGCTCTGTCTTTAAAATACATAAGAGTTCTGTTAACTCTTCCTAATGTTTTTTGTGGCATAAAAACCGGATTTCCGGCTTCATGTAAACAAGCATTACGGCAACCTTCAGAAGCCGAGGCGCAAGTATTGAAACCGGATATTGAAGCCGGTGCGAGATTTAATCTTTTAATCCAATACTTCTTTAAACTTTCTATTTTTAAGTTTTTGTCTGTTTTAGGGTTTCCGCTTGTAAACATTAATTTGTTTAATGTTTCATAAGTAGGTTTATTTTTATATTTTGGATTTCCGGGAAAATCTAAATTGTGAGAATTACAACTAGATTTTATTGCTTTTATTTTTGCATTTATCATTTTTTTTTATTTCCTTTCTTTTTAAATAATAGTTATTTTGAATTTGCTTTATATTGACAAATTGTCGCATATTAATTGATTTTCCATATAATAACCGGAATTATAAAACCAATTAAAAAACAACCGAAAACTGAAACAACTTCCGATTGTGTAGCCGTTGTTATATCAATTCTAAAACCTTGAATTATAAAAATTACAGATAATAAAATTAAAGTAATATTAAATATTGTTTTCATGTTTTTATTTCCTTTCTTAGTTTATGAAATTTCTAGCTACATCTAGCGCAAATAATAAAAAGCAACCAAACGCTAAAACAAAGCCTGTTGTTGAAAAATTTGGATCTGTTGCGAGTACCATACCCACAACAGATAATAAAATTAAACAAACCCATTTTGTAACAATTAGAAAACCTTCCATTATTCACCCCCTTTCAATTCTAATTTTTCCTGTTTCTTTTTTGATTGTGCAAATCTTAAACAAGCCGTTAATTGTTTATCATCTAAATGACCGCAAATAAATTTGAAAACATCATATTGATTTTCAAAGTTTTCTATTTCTCGATATTTAACATCTAGTTTATTTATTATTATTTTAGTTATCATTTTTTTATTTCCTTTCATTTTTTAAAACAGACTATTAAAATTAATTAGATATTTATATGGTCAAATATGTCGCAGTTAGTTTAGAATAATTCTAATGTAAATACAGCTCAACAGATTAAAGAAAAAAAATAAGGGTTTAAAATGATGGTTCAATTTAACAGAGCAAATAAAATTTAATACACACGATAAGAGCAACGGAAACAATTAACCCTTCCGATAATTTAAGTTATTGGAAATTTTTAATATTGGTATTGATAGCGCACAATTATCGTTAGTAATTTTTACTAACAAACTACACACATTTTAAAAATTTATACCACCCCTACACCCCTCAAAACGTGCTACGTTTTTCTTATATATATACATGGGATTTATCAACACACACACAGACATCTTGCTTTTGTACCCAGATAAACTAGATGTAGTATATGAGTGTTTATTATGCGGAAGATTTTGATTGTGTTTGCTATATTGATGAAAAAACCAATAATGTCGTAATTAAATTCTTTGGTATCCCCAATAAACAATCTGCACAATTATTTAGCGAATATGTAATGGCTACATTAGGAATAGAATATCATCCAATCTCCAGTATAGAAAGATCTAAGATGTTACACTAAATATGGCAAAAGAACTAAAAGTAATTCCTTTATCATTAAAAGAAGCAAACGAATTTATTACAAAACATCATAGGCATAACAAAAAATGCGCAGGTCATAAATTTAGTATAGGAGCAGAATACAAAGGTAAATTAGTGGGGGTAGCTATAATTGGTAGACCAATTGCTAGAAAACTAGATAATAAATTTACTTTAGAAATAAATCGTAATTGTGTTTTAGACGATGCACCAAAAGGAACTTGCAGTTTTCTATATGCTAAAGCAATAAAAATTTGGCAAAGCATGGGTGGTAAAAAAATAATAACCTACACACTTACAACAGAAAGTGGATCATCATTAAAAGCTGTAAATTTTAATAAGGAAACAGAAGTTCAAACATTTAAAAAAAATACAGGTTGGACTACAAGATTAAATAGAATTTGGCAAGAAGTACAATCAATACCTAGAATAAGATGGGGTAAAGAATTATAATGGAAATAAAAATACCTTATACCCCAAGAAAACATCAAGCCTATCTACACCAGCAAATCTCAAGATACAGATGGAGTGTGCTGGTCTGCCACCGAAGGTTTGGCAAGACAGTATGTATGATCAACCACCTAATACGTTCTGCATTATTGACTAAAGCGAAGAATCCTAGGTTTGCCTATATTGCTCCAACCTTTAAACAGGCAAAAGCGATAGCTTGGGATTATGTAAAGCAGTTCACTGCCAAGATTCCTTACACAAAGTTTAACGAAACAGAGTTGAGAGTAGATCTGCCAAATGGCAGCAGAATAACATTATTAGGTTCTGAGAACTCAGATGGTCTTAGAGGTATCTACCTAGATGGATGTGTTATCGATGAGTACGCAAATGTTTCAGAAAAACTATTTCCAGAAATAATTAGACCGGCACTATCAGACAGAAAAGGATACTGCGTCTTTATTGGAACTCCTGCAGGAATGAATAATAACTTTTATGATTTATATCAACATGCTCAAGGTGCGGAAGATTGGTTTAACTACAAAGCTAAAGCTAGTCAGACAAAGATAGTTGATCAGGAAGAGTTGGATAAAGCAAAAGAAGTTATGGGTGAAAAGAAGTACATGCAAGAATTTGAGTGTGATTGGATTGCAAACATCGAAGGTGCAATCTATGCGGATGCATTAGCAAAAATGGAAGATAAGAAACAGATAGCAAGAGTACCTTACGATCCTTCTTTGCCTGTCAACACTGCATGGGATCTTGGAGTCTCCGACCACACTGCGATTATATTCTTTCAACAGAATGGAGCTGCAATAAACATTATTGATTACTATGAGGAAAGAGGTCAAGGTTTACCGCACTATATAGAAGTTTTAAATAACAAAGATTACATATACGAAAACCATTATGCTCCGCATGATATTGAAGTTACAGATTTTAGTAATGGTAAAACCAGAAGAGAGGTAGCCTATCAATTAGGTGTGCGGTTTAAAGTAGTTCCGAAGATACCATTAGAAGATGGTATACATGCAACAACAATGACGTTGCCTAAGTGTTGGATTGATGTTGACCATTGCAAAAAACTCATAGATGCGTTAAGACACTACCATAGGAAGTATGTTGACAAAAATAGAATGTTCCGATCAAAACCAAATCATGATTGGAGTAGTCATGCTTGTGATAGCATGAGGTATCTATCTGTTGGCTTACAAGAATTAAATACTAGACAATCTGCGCCACAAAGTGTAGCAGATAATAGTTATAGGATTATATAATTATGGGATCAATATTTAAACCAAAAATGCCAGCGTTACCACCTGTTGCTCCGCCACCAGAACCGCCAAAGGCAGAACTTACTGACGAAGAAAAAGCAAAAATAAAAGCTGAACAAGACGCTATTGAAAGAAGAAGAAAAGGTAGAAAGTCAACAATACTTACTGGACCGCTTGGAGTTCAAGAGTCTGAAGAAACTAAACTTAAAACTTTACTAGGAGAATAATATGTTGGAGAAAGTAAAAGCAGCTATTAAGAAAATGAAACCTGCAAAGAAAAAAGCAGAACCTAAATTAAATAATATGAAAGATATGAAAAATGCAGTAGGTTCAAATACTAAAAAAGAAGTTAAATCAGAAGTTAAATCTGAAACTAAATCTTCATTAACATTTGGAAATTAATTATGGGAAGTAATAGTGCATCTGGTGGAGGCGGTGGAGCAAGCGGATCAGACGCAGGTTTTGCAAATACGCAAAAATCAAAACTAACAAAAAAAAATCAAGAGTTAGTAGATACATCTTTTAGAGATAGAGGAGCTTTAAAAATAAAAAGAACTGTTAAAAAATTTCCTACACCAACATTGGTTATTGCTTCTACACCATTACAAGCAGGATCAAAAATAACTAGACAATTTTTTACAGATAAAGTTTTAACCTCAAAAAGAGGAATGAAAAATCTTGGAACTACTAAAGAAGAATTTGAAGCAATGACAATGAGTCAACAAGAAAAAATATATGGAGATTATTCTAGAAACAGATTATCTGGTAAGACAGATGCTTATGGTAACACTATTGTAAGAAATGATGATGGTCGTAGTGGCAATCAAGTTGTTACAGCTCCAACAGAAGTAATAGCACAAGCACCAACTAATGCAGAAGTTTCCCAGAGTTCTACAACAGATGCATCATCAATGGATACAAGTGATCCAACTTACATTAAAAGAAAAACAAAAAGAGTAGGAAGATCTCCAACAATCTTAACAGGAGTTACTGGCGCAACTGGTGGCTTGACGTTAGGTAAGAAAAGTTTATTAGGTATATCATAATGGCACAAACAGACTTAGCAAAAAATTTATTAAAACGATTTGATAGATTAAAATCTCAAAGACAAAATTGGGAAAGTCACTGGCAAGAAGTTGCAGATTATATGCAACCAAGAAAAGCAGATGTAACTAAGTCTAGATCTAAAGGTGACAAAAGAACAGAATTAATTTTTGATTCATCTCCTCTCCAATCAGTAGAATTGTTAGCAGCATCTCTTCATGGGATGTTGACTAACCCTTCTACGCCTTGGTTCTCTTTGCGATTCAAAGAAGATGATATGGAAAATGAAGATGAAGGTAAAGAGTGGTTAGAGTCTGCAACAGAGACAATGTACTCTGCATTTAATAGATCAAACTTCCAACAAGAAATATTTGAATTGTATCATGATCTAATTACTTTTGGTACGGCAGCAATGTTTATCGAAGAAGATGATGAAGATGTTTTAAAATTTTCAACAAGACACATTAATGAAATGTATATTGCTGAAAATGATAAAGGTAGAATAGATACAGTATTTAGAAAATTTAAATTAAGTGCTAGATCTGCAATTCAAAAATTTGGTAACGTATCAAATAACATTGCAGTTATAGCAAAGAAAGATCCATACGAAGATGTAGAAATACTTCATGCAGTATATCCAAGATCTGACTTTGATCCTAAGAAACAAGATAAAGCTAACATGCCATTTGCTTCAGTATATTTAGAAGCAGGTTCTGGTGATGAATTATCTGTATCTGGATTTAGAGAGTTTCCATTTGTAGTACCTAGATATTTAAAAGCATCGCATGAAATATATGGAAGATCTCCTGCAATGACAGCTCTACCAGATGTTAAAATGCTAAATGAAATGTCTAAGACTACAATTAAGTCTGCACAGAAACAAGTTGATCCACCTTTATTAGTTCCAGATGATGGATTTATTTTACCAGTAAGAACTGTTCCCGGTGGTTTAAATTTTTATAGATCTGGTACAAGAGATAGAATTGAACCATTAAACATTGGAGCAAATACTCCATTAGGTTTAAACATGGAAGAGCAAAGAAGAAACTCAATTAGAAATGCTTTCTATGTAAATCAATTAATGATGCAGAGTGGTCCACAAATGACGGCTACAGAAGTTATACAAAGAAACGAAGAGAAGATGAGACTACTTGGTCCAGTTCTTGGTAGACTTCAATCTGAATTATTAAAACCATTAATTGATAGAGCATTCGCAATATTGTTTAGAAAAAATTTATTTAGACCAGCTCCACAGTTTTTATCTGGTAAAGATATTGAGATTGAATATGTATCTCCATTAGCTAAAGCACAAAAGTCTACAGAGTTATCATCTATCATGAGAGCAATAGAAATCATGGGTAGCTTATCAAATGTTGCTCCAGTATTTGATCATATTAATATGGATAAACTTGTTAGACACTTGGCAGACATTGTGGGTGTTCCACAAAAAATATTAAAACCACAATCTGAATTAGATGCACAAAGAGAAGAAGCACAACAACAACAACAACAAATGCAAAACATGCAACAGTTACAACAAGTAGCAGAAGCAGGAGGAAAGATAGCACCATTAGCAAAGGCTTTACCAGAAGAAGCTAAAGCAGTTGCCAATGCGGATGTTGAGTAATGAGTGATCTCAAACAATTTGAAAAACAGATAAAGGAAATCAGAGAAGCATATAAAATGATTTTTGAATCAGATGAAGGTAAAAAAGTTTTATCTGATTTAGAAAAACGATGTCACTTTTTTTCGACTACTAATGTAAAAGGAGATAGTCATGAAAGTGCATATATGGAAGGTCAACGTAGCGTACTTCTATTTATTAAATCAATGCTACAAGAGGATAACACAAAAGGAAAATAACAATGTCACAAGAACAGATAACGCAGGAAACTGCGCCTGTAGCAGAGACAACTACACCTACTACAGAAACACCAAAACAGGAAACACAAATAGAGCAACCAGTTGTTGCTAAGTCTTGGAAAGAAGCAATACCAGAAGAACTAAGAAACGATCCTAACATTTCTAAGTTTACTGAACTTGAGGCTCTTGCTAAGTCTTATGTAAATGCAACAAGAATGATTGGTCAAGATAAAGTTGCAGTACCAAACAATAACTCAACTGAAGATCAGTGGAATGAAGTTTATGATAAACTTGGTAGACCAGAGTCTGCAGATAAATATAAACTTGAAGTTAAATCAGATGTTGTTCCATTAGATGATAGCGCAATAAAACAATTTGCAGAGAATGCACATCAACTTGGTTTAAATAATAAACAGGCTCAAGGTATCCTAGAGTTTTATAAAAATTCTATGGAAAGTTCTGCTCAACAATCTAAAATAGATACTGAAACTGCACAAGCAAATGCAGAACAGGAACTTAGAAAAGAATGGGGTAGTAATTACGAAGCTAATATTAAAAAAGCTGGATCAGTTGCAAAAGCAAATATGAACCCAGAAATTTTAGATATGGAATTGAAAGATGGTACAAGACTTGGTGATCATCCTGCAATTATCAAAGGCTTTGCTAATATTGCAAACATCTTATCTGAAGATAAACTCGTGAGTACCGAAAGCGAAAATGTATCTCAAGGTACAGACTATGAAGCTGAAATAAGTAAAATTGTTAATGATCGAGATGGACCATACTGGAATAAAGCACATCCAGATCATGACAAAGTAGTTCAGCAAGTATTCACTCTAAGAACGATGATGAATGGATAAGACAGAATTAAGATTAGAAGTATTGCGTATTGTTGTCGAGAATGGATCAGAAAGACAAAAATCTAATCCCTTGCCAATCTGCGATGAATATTATAAATGGGTTTGTAAGGCGGATGAAAATTCGCCTAACAAAAGAAAGACAATTCGAAAGAACCTTTCTGACAACAAGGAATAGACTTGTAGTCTAAAAGACTTTAAATCCAAGAGAAGCCAGATTTTCTGATAACGTCTCTGTTTTTATTTAA
>MDTC01142291.1_pt1 | contig 15760 bp, 12 predicted proteins | sample 811181 | NCBI WGS metagenome assembly MDTC01 (sample SAMN05326644, study PRJNA326480) | marine metagenome | isolation source: seawater | place: Pacific Ocean: North | collected 2011
CTAAAAAATCGTAATTTTTGTTAACTTTTTTCTAAAAAGTTATATTATATGATAAATTTATTAATATCTCATTATAAAAACAATTTAAATTGGATTAATAATTTGAAACAATATAATGAATTACATATTATAATTTATTCCAAAAATCCGGATGTATCTGATACAATTAATGGAATCAAAATAATCAAAAGACCAAATGCAGGCCGTGAAGGTGAAACATATATTAATTATATAATTCAAAATTACTGTGAAATGAAACCGAATGATTATACTATATTTTGTCAAGATGATCCATTTGAACATCAACCTAATTTTTTTGAGTTATTAGATTTTTTGATAAAACTTTATAGAAAAAAAAAGAAACTCCCACTTATTCAGCCATTAAATTCACATGCGTATCAAGATATTAAAAAAGATATGGACAACAAAGATAAAATAGTTTCTGGTGATATTTTTTCTTATAACGAATACAAACAAAAGAAAAAAGAGGCTTCAAAAATAGGTAAAAAGTTTTTTAATAATTATCCAGCTAAAAAATTAAATGAAATTAAAACTCATTCTATTTTTGATAATAATAAACAAATTGCGCAGATTAATATTGATTATATAAATTTAAATTTAGAATCTATATTATTACCAGATGCAAATCCATTTATTTGGCATTTGTATAAAGGAATTAGTAATTATTTAAAAATTAAAGATATAAATGAATTGCTTAATAACAAACTAACATTATTGGTATATTTAATATATATTTATATGCAAGATAACAAAATCCCTAAAGATGAATTTGATAGAATTTTAAATCTAAGATATATTGCATATAATCCATCAGCACAATTTTTGATTAGCCATAAAATTATCTTACAGAATAAATTATATATATATCAAAATATACAAAATTTATTATTAGATCCCAGTCAACCAATATTACCGCAAAAAGTCCGATTGAATGGATTTGTTATAGAATTTTTATGGATGCATATATTTAAATTTGATCAATATTATAAGAATTATTTTGCACCAAAAGAACAACAATTTTATTTGAATATAAATGGAGATCAGAATTATATTAAATACTTTCAAAAATATTGGAAAAATAAAATCAAAATACAAAAAATGATTATATTAAATTACACTAAAGATTCTCTTAGAAATGCTTATAAAATTAGTAAATTATTGAAGTATATTGAAAATAAAAAAATAAATGAAAGAATCCAAATAATAATAGATGAAAATAAAAAAATGTTACAAGTGTCAAATTATAAATTTTATGGTAGGATTTAGTGTAAATTAATAATAATTAACGAGGAATTATATGCAATTTATTATTCTTCATTTTGTTATTATTATAGTATGTGTCATTTTTAGATTTTCTAGCAGAAATATTACTATCTAAGTAGTTTAGTATACGACCCATAATCAATTTGATTAGATCCATATAATCATTAAATAATTTATAGTATAAATAAATTTTGTCGTGCGGCATACATGATAATCGAAGCTCTGAAGTAGTAATTTGATCTTCATCGACTATATAATATAAACATTCACCTGTCTTTTCACAAATACTATTGCAAATTAATTGCAATGTGTCTAATTCTGCCTTGAATATTCCCTTTATGAGGATACAGTAACTTTCAAATTCTTTTATATGGGTTTGTAATCCATCATTATCACATTTATAATATAAGTCATTTTCCATATTAATAAGAGTCTCATAATTACCACTTAAGAATGGGAATCCTCTTGGTTCAATCATTTTTACTTTATGATTATTGTCCATTTTTATATTTTTAGTTCTATATAAAAAACGGCCAGAAGTTGTAATATTTGATACATATGCATTTGTTGATGTATTATTCATTTGAATATTTTAATATAGTAGGGTTTTGTGGATTTAAATAAATTTTTACTTTTTCAGTAACCTATATTAGTTCAATTTTTATTGTATAATATTTAAGGCTTCGTTATATTTATAATCATAATAAAATATAATTAGTTATAATGTTTTTTGGAGGAAATCCGTTTGAAAATATGCATGGAGGCCATTTTGGTAGTGAAATGGGGCAAGGCAATATAGATAATAATGAATATTATGATATTTTAGGTGTAGATAAAAATGCTTCGCCAGCTGAAATAAAAAAAGCTTTCCGTAAATTAGCAATGAAAAATCATCCAGACAGAGGTGGTGATGAAGAAAAATTTAAAAAAATACAGCAGGCATATGAAGTTTTAAGTGACAACGATAAAAAAGAAGCTTATGATCGATTTGGTAAAGAAGGAGTTGAACAAGGTGGTGGCGCATCATCTAGTCACGATATTTTTTCGTCAATCTTTGGAGGTGCTTCTAGAAATAGGAATCAAGTTAAACGCGGTGAAAATATAACTCACCCATTAAATTGTTCATTAGAGGATTTATATAATGGAAAGAAAATTAAATTAGCTGTAACAAGAAATGTAAAAGCGGACCCCAATGAGGAATCTAAAGTATGTAAAAATTGTAATGGAACAGGATATGTTATGAAAATGCGACAAGTTGGTCCAGGTATGATACAGCAAATGCAAACTACGTGTCCAGCTTGTAAAGGTAATGGCCATACTATTAAAATGAAAAAGGATCGAAAAGTATTGGAGGTTTTGGTGGAAAAAGGTATGAAAAATAATTCTAAGATTAAATTTCAAGGTGAAGCTGATGAAACTCCGGGACATATTCCAGGCGACGTAATCTTTGTTGTGCAAGAAAAAAAACATTCTGTTTTTACACGTAAAGGATGTCATTTAATTATTGAGAAAACTATAAATTTATCTGAAGCATTAACTGGATGTTCTATTTTGATCAAGCATTTGGATGGTCGAAAATTATTAATTAAAACAAAATCAGATGAAATTATTAAACCTGGGTCATTAAAGCGTATTCAAAATGAGGGTATGCCTACACATGGTAATCCATTTGTAAAAGGTAATTTAATAATTAAATTTAATGTGAAATTTCCCAAACCAGTTACATTAACTGAAAATGTTAAAAAATCATTGATTGATATTCTACCTGATAAACCAATCGCTATTAATGCACCAAATGCAGAAGAATGTATTATGGATCATTGTACAACTGAAATGCTAAAAGAAGATATGGAACAAAATAGAGAGGCATATGATTCAGATGATGAAGATGAGAATCAACATGGTAGACAGGTACAGTGTCAGCAATCTTAATAAAAAATCAATGACACATTGCACACACATTTATTCTAAAAACTGTTGAACGAATCTCCTCATAGAAAAATAATACAGAATATTCTGCGATTAATGTCGTTCAAACCTTCGTGTAATATATATTTTTATTTGAAAAAATAAATATTATTATGATTAAAAAATTTATTTATTATAAATAATATATTAATATTTATAGAATACTTAAAATAAATAGTAGTTGTTATCTTATTATAGTAACAGTACCATGTTTTTGAGTTTTAACATATGTATTTGATTTAATAGGGTCGGTTTCTAAAACAGCCATATATTTCCGTCCAGATGTATCTGCTTCCCCAGTTGGAACAAGTTTAATTCTAGATCCTTTAGTTCTTAGTATTTGTCTTTTTTCTTCCTCTGATCTATAAATTATATCACTAGGTTTCCAGTATTTATTTGGACCATTTCTAAGATCATCTGGTGTAATATTATTCATTCTTAGGTTTTTAATAGTATATATATTTATATTACAAATCTATTATTCAATTTTTAAAATATAAAAATTGAATATCATATTAGTATATTAGTAAATACCGATTATATTATTTATATCCCAAATGGCTAAAGTATTTAAATCATGTAAAATTTTTATTACAAACAATAACAAATTGTGTATAATATGTAAAGATGAAGAAAAAAGCGCAAAGAATAATAATTGTATAACATGTAAAAATGATGCATGGTTTATATGCACTGATTGTGAGGGTAAATTAGAAAAATGTCCTGTTTGTAGAGGAGATTTAGAAGAGAATTCAACAAATTATCGCAATACATCATGTATTATAATAGATTGTTCTAACTTAGATAGCAAATGTCCTAATTTAGATAGCAAATGTACTAATATAAATTGTAAAAAAATATTTCAAGATTGTTACAAATTTATATATACAATAATTAAAATTATTACAAAGATTTTTATAGTTATATATGTAGGAAAAATATATATATATATTTGGTGTACAAGTACATGTGAGGACAACCACTTTGATGATAAATGTACGTGTGGTAAGCATGCTAGGAGTAATAATTATTGGATTGATTTGACTTCTTTTTATTATGATATTCTAGTTGCTTGTTTAACAACACTTATATTGTATAATTGTTGTTTACATACGTGTAGGACAAATTCAGATTAACTATTTTTTTAATATATTATAATAAAAATTGAATTTTATTTATACTCATAAGTATTCTTAAATAAATATATAAAGTTTAATACGCCTTATCACGAACCGACACAACGATGGCACGTGGTAAAAATAACGCGAAGCGATGGCAGAAAGCCCGCCGTGTCCGGAAAGCCAAGAATGCCCGTAAGAAGGCAAAACAGGCAAGGGCTACACATTCTCATTATTGTGAATCTGCTTTCCTCCGTACGATATCTGCAAAATTCGAAGAGTGCAATGTGTCAGATTTGGGATCAGCTATTTCTACTTTACATAAGCTTTTCCCGAAAGAAGAGTTTATTGTTAAGCAGCCATCTCCCAAGGATTGCGGCGGCAATTTAATCATTATTACTTACAAGGAACATTCCAAGAATTGGACATTCCTTGGTCGAAAGTGTCGAGGATGTGTTTTGCATTACTCTGATACTGAGAAGCTTACTCTAGTCAAAAGTCTACTCCCTCGTGGCGCGGAGCTATTGACTGGTGTTCATGTGACCAAATCAACTGAGAGCATGAGCTATGACCGTATTAGCCATCTAGATGTAGTGCAACAAAAATTAATTGGATGTCTTTCCGATAACTCGAATATGTTGAATGGAACTCTAGTCGGTAAGGCTGATGGTAGTTTATCGGGATTTGGAATTCTTCCAAACTCTGGTCCAGTTGATCCGCATGTTGATAGTTGTCCGTTTGCCTCAGAAGTACGAAGACAAGCATACAAAATTGGATTGCCATTGTTTGTTCTCAATAGTAAGGGGACAATTATTCTACCTGAACAGATGTGGTCATGGACTGTTACCGCAATCATTTGTAATTTTGGTGGAATGTCATTTGCATCCTTGCAGTCACTAATCAAAAAAGATAATTTGGCACCTCTTGATGCTCTTCAACTTCGTAAAAAGCCTGAGAGTGAATACACAATTCTTCAAGAGCTCATGCTTAAGTTGATGCAGCTTCGGCAAGATGTGGCTAACGAGCATCCACATGAAGGAATTGTGGAGGACGAGAGTACCACGTACTTTAGTTTTGAGACGGTATGTCCCGCACGAACTTGTGCATGGGGAACAAAGCATACTGAGCTTGCGATTGCATATCCTGAATCTGTGCTGCGATTTTTGGGGATGACATATGGAATTGGAGAGAATGAAGAACAATACCGCCCTGCATACCAGTTTTCTGATATTGTAGATCGACATGGTTTTAACCAACCATGCTTCTGGCATTTTAAGGATGTAGAAAAGGTACACTCAATGATTCAGAACCTCGATAAGGTTACGGATGGAAGTATGACTTTGGCTGACTTTTTGGACTTACATCCAGTGGATGGTGGGGCAACTGATTGGCTAGATTTGGAAGGTTTCATTCTTCATGTCCCGATTAAGGTTGATGGAACCTCAACCTCGATTATTAATTGTGATGCTTCTACGTGGTTTGGGTCGGTAGAGTATGACAAAATCAAAACGAATTTGTATTACATTGCCCATAAGCTACGACCTCAAAATATTGGGAAGTTACTGTCTCTCCCTGTTTCAACACATCAATATCTTCCAATTGTTGCAGCGTTGTATCGAATTGTTCATAGTACTTCTAATAATCTTGCTCAAATTATTGCAAGTATTAATTTAGATATTGCAAATCACGATGTTGAGGATTCGATCGGAAATATTCTACATGAAACTCTACCTGAAAAGGCAAAAACACCATTTAATCGTATGCCTGCAAATGTACAGCGAAAGATCTTGATTAATCAAGGAGATAAGTTGGTGTGGTGGGAGTATCTAATTAAGCTATTCGCACGTTACGGGTTTAATATTAATGTGACTGACTCAAGTAAGAAATCAGTTGGTCAGCTACTTACTAATATTATTAGCTCACCTAAATTGGTTGAACTAGGAAATGATACAGTTGCATTGGAGAAGTGTATTAAGACAGAATTTTTACATATTAAGGATGGTTCAATTGTAAATTATAGGGAAATCCCACCATGCTTCTTATCCTTTATTGAGCTATTGATGAATGAATAGATAATATGTGACTAATTAAAGTGTATATAAAAAATTGATTTTTTTTTTGGTAGTATGATTACAAATTATAAGTATCTAGATCTTTGAAATCGCTGACAAAGTATCGCAAGAAAAAAACATGGCATCCGCAGAAATTACACCTCAACAAGTCACAATATCAGAAGTAGAATCTACACCAACTGAAACTGTAGATTTGGGCATATTTTTCTTTGATAGACCATGGTGTGCATGCGGTACACCAATGTCTTGTTGTCAATGCCGTGCGACAACTTCTAAAGAATATCAATTTTCAGGTCTCAATATGGAACAGGCCCGCATTCTTCACAGTTTATACAACCTATTGAATTACGAACGAGAAACATTGCAAGAAATTGATAAAAAATGTGATATTTCAAAGGACAGCGGTGATTATGTATTTGATATCGATAATCCAATCGGTCGTATTCAATTTAAGTATAAAAACCAAGGAAACAACATTTCTATTTGTGAACATATATGTAAACAGGTAAAAGAATATATTTTTCCAGATAATCCTACACAAGAAATGATCAATTTAGTGGATAGGTATATACGTGATGAAATTGATTATGATACACTAATTGAAGAGTTTAAATCTACACTTAATTGCAGAAAATACAGTCGCTTTGAATTAGATATGCACAATAGTTTGGATCAAATGTATAAGTATGATCATGTTGAAGAATTTCGCATAATCTATTCGGAAGATATGGGATGGCAAATTCATACTGGTAATGGTGATGGCACTGGAACGATGATTCGGATTGAAAACAATGATATTACAAAAACACCATGTAACTTTTGGCTAAATCCAAATGGTGAAATTCATGAAATGACAATCGATGGCAAGAAAATAATATAAATTAATAATGTCTTTATTGCCTATATACTTTTTTTATTAAAAATTGAATAGTTATAACTATTTATTATTATTTAAAAATTATATTATATAATTTAATAATTAGACCCAATTTAATTAATCATGCCTCCTAAAAAAAAAACAATCGAAGAGACATATCAAAAGAAAACTCAAAAAGAGCATATCTTAGATTTACCAGATACATATATTGGAAGTATTGAGCCGAAGACAGAAGAACTTTGGGTATGGAATGATTTATTAAATAAGATTGAAAAAAAGGAAATAACATGGATTCCAGGGTTATACAAAATATTTGATGAAATTGTTGTTAATGCATTGGATCACTGTGTGCGTGATGATACATTAAAAACAATTAAAGCCACTATTACAGATAGTAAAATTACAATTTTGAATGATGGTAATGGTATTGATGTAGAAATGCATAAAGAGCATAATGTATATGTACCAGAATTAATTTTCGGTCATTTACTGACTTCGGCAAATTATGATAAAGATGAAGAAAAAATTGTAGGTGGTAAAAATGGATATGGTGCTAAATTAACAAATATATTTTCAAGTGAATTTATTATTGAAACAGTTGATGGTGAACGTCAAAAAAAGTTTGTTCAAACATTTAGAAATAATATGGATGAAAAAGATAAAGCAAAAGTAACAAGTTGTAAAAAGAAACCATATACACAGATTACATTTACACCAGATTTTAGTAGATTTGGTATTGATAAATTAAGTGATGATATGATTTCATTATTTAAGAAACGAATATATGACGCATGTGCAAGTACTCCAAAGCATGTTAAAGTTTTATTGAATGATGAAAAGCTAAAGGTAAAAGAATTTCAAGATTATGTAAATTTATATATTGGAAAAAATACTGAAATGCCCCGTGTTTATGAAACAACACATGAAAGATGGGAGTATGTTGCAGCTTATAATCCAGCTGGTAATTTTGAACAAGTATCATTTGTGAATGGTATATGGACAATGTTAGGTGGTACTCATGTTCAATATATTTTAAATCAGATAGTTAAAAAGTTAGATGCACATATTAAAAAAGGTAAAAACAAAGATATTAATATTAAACCTCAATTTATCAAAGATCATTTATGGTTATTTGTAAAATCTACTATTGTCAATCCTTCATTTGCAAGTCAAACAAAAGATACTCTTACATCTAAAGTTTCGAGTTTTGGTTCCAAATGTGAGGTATCTGTAGATTTTATTAAAAAATTGGCAAAAACTGATATAATTAACAGAATTATCTCGTTTGTTCATTTTAAAGATGAATTGGATATGAAAAAAACAGATGGTTCTAAAAGAACACGACTGAGAAATATTCCTAAACTGGATGATGCTAATTTTGCTGGAACTGCAAAATCAAAACAATGTACACTAATTGTGGTTGAGGGAGATTCAGCACGTACTTTTGCGAATAGTGGATTATCAATTGTTGGGCATGATTTTTATGGAGTTTTTCCATTAAAAGGCAAACCACTAAATGTTAGAGAAGCAACAGCTAGTCAGCAAGTGGATAATGCTGAAATATCCAATATTAAACAAATTTTAGGATTACAAATGAATAAAAAATATACATCACTAGATACACTTCGATATGGATCTTTAATGGTTTTAACTGATGCAGATGATGATGGAACCCATATTAAGGGTTTAATCATGAATATGATTCATTATTGGTGGCCTGAGTTATTAAAATTTGATGGATTTTTAAAAAGTATGGTTACACCAATTGTTAAAGTAACAAAAGGTTCAAAAAGCATTGAATTTAAAAATTTAGTGCAATATAATAAATGGAAAGAAGAAAATGATACTAAAAAATGGTCAGTAAAATATTATAAAGGATTGGGTACTTCAACAGCAAATGAAGCAAAAGAATATTTTAAAAGTATTGATAGTAATCAGTTATTTTATGATTGGGATGATTTAACAAATGATTCTATCAAACTAGCTTTTCAAAAGGATTTAGCTGATCAACGAAAAGAGTGGATTCGTAATTTTAATAAAGATACTGCAGTTGATGATAATGAAAAAAAGCAAACTTATAATAATTTTATTCATAGGGAACTTATTAATTATTCTCAAGCAAGTGTTATTAGACAAATTCCGGCTATTCATGATGGTTTCAAACCATCGCAAAGAAAAGTATTATATAGCGCATTACTACGAAATTTAACAAGTGAAATTAAGGTTGCACAATTTGCAGGTTATGTTAGTGAGAAATCATCATATCATCATGGTGAAGCAAGTTTACAATCATGTATCATTAATATGGCACAAAATTATATTGGAACAAATAACATTAATTTATTATTGCCAAGTGGGCAATTTGGTACTCGATTGATGGGTGGTAAAGATGCTGCCAGTCCAAGGTATATTTTTACATGTTTGGAAGAAATTACCAAAAGTTTATTTAATCCTAAAGATACACCGATTTTGAAGCAACTCGATGATGATGGATTTTTGATTGAACCTGAGTGGTATTTGCCCATTTTACCAACAATTTTGATTAATGGGGCTGATGGTATTGGCACTGGGTTTAGTACAAAAATACCTCAATATAACCCATTAGATTTAATTAAAAATATTAAACTATTAATGGAAAATAAGGAACCGGTTAAAATGATACCATATTATCGGGGGTTCAAAGGTGAAATAGAAAAAGATTCAAAATATGGTTATTATGTTTATGGTAAATATGAACGAGTTGGTGATCGCAAAATTCAGATTACAGAACTACCAATTGGTATGTGGACATATAATTATCAAGAGTTCTTAGAATCAATTATTATAGATTCTAAAGATAAGAAAAGTCAGAAAAAACAGTATATTAAAAGTTATAGTAATAATAATACAGATACGTCTATTAATTTTGAATTAGTTTTTCCAGACAAATCATCATTAGATAAATTGTTAGCAACACCACAAAATTTTGAAAAAACATTTAAACTAATTTCTAAGATAAACACGTCTAATATGTATTTATATAGTATTGATAATACTGTTAAGAAATATAGTTCGTCTGAAGAGATTTTAAAAGATTATTATACAATTCGTTTAGAATATTATCAAAAGCGGAAAGATTACTTACAAATTATATTACAAAAGGAACTTGATATTATTCAGAGTAAAGTAAGATTTATTACTGATGTAATAAAAGAGAATATTGTAATTTTCAATAAGAAAAAAGATTACATAATTAGTTTATTAGAAAAGAATAAATATTTAAAATTTAGTTTAAATATTGAAGAACCATCATATAATTATTTACTAGATATGAAAATCTGGAGTTTTTCAAAAGAAAAAATAGACCAATTGAAACAAACATGTCAAATAAAGAAAGCTGAGTTAGATGATCTTAAACGCAAAGACAAATATCAGTTATGGAAAGATGATTTGGATGATTTTGAAGTCAAATATCAACATCATTTAATTTTACATGAAAGAATGTCATCATATAATAATGAAATAACAAAAACAAAAACAAAAAGTAAAAAAACAAAAAGTAAAAAAAAATAACAATAAGTAATATACATGAAATACTATTGTATTAAATCAGTTTTTACAGGTGAACCAAATGTGGGTAAATCATCTATTATAGTAAGATATGCTGATAATTTTTTTAATACAAATATAGAAAGTACAATTGGTATTGATTTTAGATTAAAAAAAATACAAATTGATAACACTATGATAAGTTTGCAATTATGGGATACAGCTGGACAAGAAAAATATAGAAGTCTAACAAATTCATATTACAAAAATGTTTATTTATTTTTTATAGTATTTAATATAACTAAGCGATCGACGTTTAATAAAATAGAAAAATTATTAGAAATAATAGAAAATGAATCATTTGCACATAAAAAATATGTTTTAATTGGAAATCAATTAGATAATGTATCTAAGAGGCAAGTTTCATATGATGAGGCTAATAATTTTGCAATAGAAAATAATATGGATTATTATGAAGTTTCTGCAAAAAATAATATAAATATTGATACTATGTTTACTAATGTATTACAAGATATAATAGATAATATTGATTCAATTCAATTTGGAAATGGAATTGTTGATAGAACAATGGATCATGACATTTGTTTAACAAATCAAATTAATATAAATGAATCGTGTTTTGAAAAATATTTTAGACAAAATAAATGTTAGAATTTATAAAATATTTTATATATTATATAAATGTTTGACGATTTTGATGATATATGGGAATCTGCTAAAGAAACTACAGATAAATTTACAAATGAATTTGACAAAACTGTAGATAAGGAAAAAAAAAATATGTCAGAAACATCAAATAATGATTCTAAAGAAGAAAATGAACAATCTGCATTTACATATGTATCGGAAGATAATGCAATTGATACTGTTAAAGAATATGATGAAAATAGTTTTTATTTTCAAGATGTTGAAAATAAACCAGAACATTATTTTGAAACTGATGTAGATAAAATACTTGAAAATATTAGACTAGAAAATGAAAATAAAATAAATCAAAAAGATAAGTATAGAAGAGATTCAATAAATGTAATAGACCAAGCTTTATTAAATAAAAAAAAGAGAGAAGCAGAACAACTTAAATTAGATCAAAAAAAGAATGAATTTCAAAGTCTATTAAAAAAAGCTCAATATAATTTAGGTAATAAATATGCACAAAATTATGGAGTAATTAATACACAATCTGGATTTTTAAAGAAAGAAGATAATACACTCATGTTTGGAAAATCATTAAAAGAGAATGAACAATTATTAAAAATTAAATTACCTAATTTTGATAATTTTTCATATTTAAACCTTAAAGTTAGTATATCAGGTAAATATAATGATGACAATGTTATGTATTTAGGCATTGCAAGTGATAGACATTATTGGGCAATACAAAGAGGTCCAAAAAAAAATTTACAATGGCATTATGATGTATATAATAATAATGAAGTTAAAAGTTCAAAAAAAAAAATTAGTTATTTAGGTAGTGTAGAAAAAGATTTATCATTTAATATAGAGTTTGATCGTATAAAAAATTTAACTAATATTGTTGTTAATAATGGAAATAAAGAAGTTGAATGGATTCCAAAAAATTCAATTATACCGATAAATCAATTATATGTAATTATACATCGGGGTAATAAAAATGATACTTATTTAATCGACAATATACAAATAGATATAAATAAATCATATCCACAAATTAATAATAGTTCTAATAATCTAGAAGAACCTAATGATACAACTGACGATATAAGACCTACAAAACCAAAGAAATCTAAAAAATCACCCCGTAATAATATTATAGATGAAGAAGATGATGATGAAACAAAATGTCAATCTGTATTAAATAAATACTATTTTACATTATTTTTATTGTTAATTGCATTTTCATACATATTTTTTCTATAAGTGTTTTATTATATAAAGTTCTGCAATATAAAATGGAATTAAATAAACTACTGCATTCATATTTATTAATGAAATTAAAAATATTATAAAGATTATTATTTTATTTGTTTGCCAATTCCATTTCATATTTCTAGATAGATAAAACGATCGTAGTAATAGATAAATTGCAATTAAAATAGACCCATCTCGTCCAAATTGACAAATATGATGTTGTGGTGTATTTGTATTATATTCATTATGTTTAAGATAACTATATAAATTAAGTTTTGTAATATTTATGTTATTATTAAATATTAATGACTGGGTAGTTTTGAAATATCTTAGCATGTAGACAACATATATAGATTCTAATATTGATAATAATATAATCATATATTAATATAATTATATTATTAATTTATATACTATTATAAATGGTACAATATATTGGTGCTCATATACTTGGAAATAAAAATATTCCAGAAAGAATAAAAGAGTGTGTAACCATTGGAGGAAATGCTATACAAATATTTACAAAATCACCAATGAATACAACTGATAAGACCAAAATAACAAATCTTCAGATAAAACAAATACGTTCATTTATAAAAAGAACTAAGTTTTTACTAGTAACACATGGTTCATATATGTTAAATATGTCTTGGCCTATTCATAGAAATCCATGGGGGATTAAAATGTTAATGGATGATTTAAAAATAACATCAAAAATGGAAGGTTTAGGTGTAGTTATTCATATGGGTCGTGCTACACCCAAATTAAAAATTACTATGCAAGAGGCGAAAGATAATTTTGTTAAATCAATTAGTATGATTTTAGATAAGGTACCTAAAAAAGTTAAACTTATTCTTGAAACCTCATGTAATCAGAAAAATGGAATTGCTGGAACAATTGAAGAACTAGGTGTTATTTGGAATATGTTTGCAGAAAAACACAAAAAACAATTAGGATTTTGTATTGATACGGCTCATATATTTACGGCCGGATATCCAATTGATAAAAAAGATAAATTTACACAATATTTACAAAAATTTGATAAAATAATTGGATTAGATCATGTATTATTAATGCATGTTAATGATTCTGCGGCTAAATTTAATAGTCATCTTGATAGACACACCGGTATTGGTAAAGGGTATATTTATAAAAATAATACGGCCTCTTTTTTAGAAATGATTAATCAATGTTTTGATTATAATATACCTATAATCTTAGAAACACATGATAATTATAAAAAAGAGATTGCATTTATAAAAAAAATATATAATGAATGCCAAACAGGTGGTAAGAAAGCTAATATTAAAAATAAAATTATAAAAATTTTATCAAATATGGCAGAAGCTGAAAAGAATAAAGGAAATTTGTATAAACATATTGCATATATGAGAGCTGTAAAAAATCTAAAACTATATAGAGGTGATATTACAAAAGCAAATTTACAGCAAATTGAAGGAATTGGTAAAAAAATATCAGCTAAAATAACAGAAATAATAAAAACTGGAAAATTAAAGCAATTTAATGTAATAATGGAAGATCCTGATTTAATCGCTATAAATAAATTATCTAAGATTATGGGTATTGGGAACGTTTTGGCAGCAAAATTAGTTAAAGATTATAAGATTAAAAATATACTTGATTTAAAAAAAGCATATGAGAATAGCAAAATAAATTTAACAAATGAACAAATCCTAGGAATTAAATATTATAAACATTTGCAGTATAAAATACCCAGACGTGAAGTAAGTAAATTTAAAACCCATATTGATTTAATATTAAAAAATAAATTTACAGGTCTAAAAGGAATTATAGCTGGATCGTACAGACGCGATGTTTCTATGGTTGGTGATATAGATTTAATTATATATGGCAAACAATTATATAAAATACCAAATAATTTATTAGAAAAAATAGTAAACCAATTAAATAAAATAAATATAGCAACGATATCATTAGGCACAACAAAATATAGTGGTTTAGTATCACTAAAAAATCGAGGAAGTAAAGTAAGGCGTATTGATATAAGAGTTGTTCCATTTGATAGTTTTCCAACAACACTTTTATATTTTACAGGTAGTAAAGAATTTAATCAAAAAATGAGAGGTGTTGCTAAGAAAAATGGATATTTATTAAATGAATACGGGTTATATAAATTATATAAAAACAAAAAACTAAAAATAAAAGTAAAGAGTGAATATGATATTTTTAAAGAATTAAATATGAAATTTGTAAATCCAAGTTATAGAAAATAATATAATTAGGATTAATTTATTTATATTCATAATAATATATATGACAAGATTAATTGATAGTACCATATCTAATCTTAAATCACAACAAATAAAATTAATTTGTATTGATTTTGATAATACTCTTATTTCAATTCATACTTATGGTAAATGGAAAGATAATCCTAAAAAGTTAGTAAAATATGTAAGACCAATATTTATTAAATTCATAAAAAAATGTATACAAAAAAAAATTCATATTGCAATAGTGTCATTTTCACCTCAAGAACAAGTTATTAGAACTGTATTAAATAAAATTTTTGGCGAACAAAGTAAAAAAATATTAATTAAGACAACAAATCAAAAATATAAACCAGATAAAATATTCTGCAAAATTAATAGAAAAAAATTAATTTTAAAAAGAAAAGTTCCAATGATACTTTCTGTATGTAATAAAATATATAAAAAGAAAAAAATCATAATTATGCCTCATCAAATTTTATTAATTGATGATGATTATAATAATATTAATATAGCTAAAAAAAGTGGATTCAAAACATATCTTTTTAATAAATATAGTGAAAAAAATATAATGAATCATTTAGGAAAAGAAGATGTTAACAATCAAGTTAATTCAAAGCCCACTACTTACACATTTATTTATGCAGATGCATGTAAATTACTTCTTATTTTAGCAATAATATTATTCCTAGTATGGAGAGATAGAACAACTAAAACAATGGGATCTAAATTAATTACATTTCAAACAAAAAA
>MDTC01042104.1_pt1 | contig 15757 bp, 10 predicted proteins | sample 811181 | NCBI WGS metagenome assembly MDTC01 (sample SAMN05326644, study PRJNA326480) | marine metagenome | isolation source: seawater | place: Pacific Ocean: North | collected 2011
GGTCACAACACAGTTCGTAGCGAGACGGATGGGGTTCATTTTTCCGGATGATCAGGCGTCCTCGGGAGGACAGAAGGTGGCTTCCATGTAGTCGAGGCACTCGAGCCAGAATTCGGTGCTCATGGCATCGTATCGCACGGTATCGGGCCCGGTTTTGGTGGTGAAAAGAATGTTGCTCGGCTCTTCCACAAGTTCGTCGAAAAGACGATTGAGGCAATAGCCGTGGACTTCGTCACGGGCGCCTTTGACGGGAGTGCCGGTAGCGCCGCGAGCGTGGTCGCGAAGCGAATTGAGAACGCAGGCGATATCTTTGGCGCCGAGTTCAAGACCAAGAGGGAGGGCGGATTGTCGGTGATCTTCGACAATGGCAGCTAGCCGCTTCACGACTCGCTTGGCTTCTTCCTTACGGTTGGCAATTTCCCGCTGGGACTCGGGGGTCGGGGGCACAAAATCAAAGAGAGGACGGGTCGTTTCGGGTCGTTCTTCACCTTTCATGGCTCGGGGCGTGACGGCTCAAAGGCGGGTCGTCTTGACAGCTTCGTATGACTCGGAAACTCGCATCTTGCAGAAGCGTTAGCAACCGCGCCTTGTCGTTTCTATTCCTCAAAATGCGGTTGATTTATTTTTTTAATTCCACCGCATGACTGGTTCGTTCTCATGCTGCGATCAGGCTATTTCACTTCGGTTGGTTGTCACCTCTCATTACCTGAGGTTGGAGGGATTACCCAAGACGAATCCGAGCAAACAAAGCGCCCGAATAGAGTTCCATGGGTTGATAAAGCGATTTCGGTTCATGGACCGACGGCTGTCACGGTATTCGGGCTGGGCTAGTCAGAGAGGAAAAATCGGTGTTCCCCAAAAATAACCACCTGTGGCAAAATTGGATGGACCGATGGGCGTTTTTCTATGACGTTACGTCCTCGATTTTTACGGTAAAGTCTTTCTGATAATGGAACCCACTCCCCCAGAAATACCCAAGAGGTCTCCTAGCCCACCTTCATTGCCGCCATCGCAACCCCCGGCTCAAACAGCGCCTTCTCCGGCGCATACTGGGACAAAGACGGTCTTGGCGGTGGTCATCGGGCTCATCGTTGCTGCCGTCCTCGGGGTGATCGGCCTTGTGGCCTTTGTTGCATTCATTATGCTCTCTGCCTCGGACTTGGAGATTTCCGATGAAATCAGGGCGGCTGTCCTAACGGTCGAAGATGCCGAAAAGTGGTTCGAAATCGAGACCAAAGACAATCTAGAGGAGTGGGATGCCGAGCGCTATTTAGACGGTTCCGCGCAGGTTTACTATTTCTACAAAGACGAAGAGCAATCGATCTACATCAATTGCAACCTGACCTACGAACCCAAGCAGTCCGACGCTTTCATGGCGTATGGAATCGAGTGGGGTGGTCTTAAGCTTACCAGCCGCGTAGGTTACGACGATCCGATCAAAATCGATGAGCAATCGGATCTCTTCGAGTGGGGAGACGCGTCGAGATTTGCTTTTCAGTCTATCGACGGTGAAACCAACGGGATGGCGTTCGTGGCTCGGAAAGACGGGAAGGTTTTCTTTCTCGATCTCTGGGGAATTGTTCTGGAAGACGCAGACGAGATCGAAGAGTTTATCCTTCCTCATCTTGAGGCCCTCGAGAGAGCCACGTTTAGGAAAAAGTCCCGAGAGGGTGAGACCTAAGATGATAAACCTTAGCCCTAGTTACTGACCACTAGGAATTCACAATCCCGCCGCTTCAATACTTAGATCCTACTCTGCGTTCAGGCTAACTCTCCCCGGTCGGTTACCACCCTTGATCGCAACGGCTCGTTAGTTTCCTGAGTTCTCTCTGTTGGTGAGTTATTGTTCTGTGAAGCGAACGAAGGCTCTGTGCTGCAGCAGAGGCACGGTTCTTCGTGAGAGGAACTCCCCTCGTCGCCGGCGATTTTGGATTTTGACGGGGGCACCGGATCGTAACCGTGGGTTCCCCAGGGATGGCAGCGCAGCAAACGCCAGACGGTGAGGCCTGTGCCCTTGATCGCACCATGTAGCTGAAGAGCTTCGATGGCGTAGCTAGAACAGGTGGGGTCATGCCTGCAATGACCGTGGCCACCATTGACGATCCGAAGTAGCGGAGCTAGCAAGATCTGGTAGAGGCGGACAAGGCCAATGAGGATGAATTTCATGGGGAGGAAGGTGCGGAAGAATCGCCTGAGGTGATCACGGCGATGGCATCGTGGGTGTGGATGCTCTCTTCATTGCGCACGTCAATTCTGAACCGGGTGACGCGAAGTTCTTCTCTCAAGAGGGTGGCAGCCTGGCGCGCGGTGTCTTCAACAAAGGCGGGTTGTTCAAAGGCTTTCATCGTGACGTGACGTTCATCAGGTCGTTTCAAAAGAGGGTAGATAGGGGAACTACCCGCGTGCTGAAGCGCTTCGAAAACTCTGGCGGGTTCCACGATTTCGGAGTCGTTGTCCCAATCCAACCTGACTTTAATCCAGCCCCGCTGACTATGAGCGCCGTAGTCGCTGATGGCTTGGCTGCAGGGGCACAAGGTCGTGACCGGGATGGCTAGAGTGTAGCCGCTTTGGCCCCCCTTGGAATCCTGGTTGGCATGCCAGGTCGTTTCGATTCCCTGCCACGCGGGTTTGCCTGTCTCGGGTGCGGGTCGTTCGATAAACCAAGTGAATTGACAGCTCATTTCGGCGCTCTCGGCACCTTGTTGCTCTCTTAGATTGGTGAGAAAGTTTTGCAGGGTCGTCGGGGCGAGGGACCCCTCCCATTGGTGAAGGGACTCAATAAGCCGGCTCATGTGGATACCGCGTTTCGCGGCCGCCAGAGAGACGGTGAGGTCGAAGAGGCCGTCGACTTCTCGTTGCTTTTTGGTATCTTTTTCCCACCCTGAAATGAGGATGGGATAACGGACCCGGCTGATGCCGACTTGTTGTAGTGGGATACCCCGGGTGTCCTCATTGGACTGGGGGTCGGCCTCGGTGCCGATGCCCGATGACACGGAGTTGATGGATGCTTCGCTCATACCTACGATTGATGGTTGGTGAATTCTGTTGCTGTTTCTACCGGTTCAAGGGCGAAACCGTCAGGGTTGTCGAGGACGGTCCAACCGGCCTCGCGGATTTGATCGCGGAGCTTGTCGGCAAGCTCCCAGTTACGATTTTGCCGAGCCTCGAATCTATCAGCGGCGAGGCCACGCACCGAGGCGGGCGTTTCATCGGCATCAGAGCTGATTGCGTTTTTAGGGTCGGGCAGAACAAGACCAAGGCATTGCAAAACAAGACTGAGTCCCTTGCTGGCAGCTTTGGTTTCGGTGGGTGATAACTCCTCAGCCTCAGCTTTGGCAATGATCTTGCGTCCGATTGAATGGAGGCGTCCGATGGCTTCGGGAGTGTTTAGGTCGTTGGTAAGCGCCTCAAAAACCGGTGCAAAAGGTCCAAAGTCGCCTTTGCCGGTAGAGTGGATTTCGGTGTCCCCACCGAGACGACGCTGCCAATTACCAATTCGGGTGAGGCTTTTCTTCGCAGCAGCGAGAGAGTCGAAGGTGAAATTGAGTGGCTGGCGGTAGGAACCAGAAATGAGAACGTAGCGCAGTTCCATGGGCGTGTGCCCGCGCTCAGCAAGATCCTCGAGGGTGTAGAGGTTGCCGAGGGACTTGCTCATCTTGCGCCCCTCAACGGTAAGGTGAGCGATGTGCAGCCAATGGTGGGCAAACGTTTTGCCGGTAGCGGCTTCGCTCTGGGCAATTTCGTTTTCGTGGTGCGGAAAGACGAGGTCGACTCCGCCTGAGTGGAGATCGAAGCTTTCCCCAAGGTGTTTCATGGCCATGGCGCTGCACTCAATATGCCAGCCGGGGCGGCCTTGGCCCCAGGGAGATGTCCAGTGGTTCGGGCCATCGTCCGGGCGAGCCGCCTTCCAGAGGGCAAAGTCGGCGGCGCTGGCACGATCGTATTCGTCGGACTGTTCACGATCGACCTCACCGGTCGTGATTTCTCGCTCAGCAAGACGTGACAGTTTACCGTAGGCGGGAAAAGAACGGACGTCGAAGTAAACGGACCCATCGTCGGTACGATAGGCGTGGCCTTTGTCGATGAGCCGCGAGATCAGATCGATCTGCTCTGGCAGATGTTCGACTGCCGACGGCTCGACATGCGGAGGCAAAAGGCCGAGGGCGGTGCAGTCTTCGTGAAAGCGTGCCGTCCAAGCTGCAGTAAAGTCGCTCAGGGCGCGATTTTCTTCCTGCGACTGACGAATCGTTTTGTCGTCGACGTCGGTGATATTGCGGACATGACGGGTGGCGCTCCCACTCGCCTCGACGACGCGGCGGAAAATATCCTGCATCACGAAGGTGCGGAAGTTACCAATGTGGGCCGGCCCATAGACGGTCGGACCACAGCAGTAAAAACGAAGGGTTTTACTGTCCTGCGGCTGGAGCGAACGAACTTCGCGGCTGAAGGTGTCGTAAAGGGAAAGGGACATCTGATCTAGCCAGCCGCTCTTCTCGGCTTTTTATCGTCCAGATTCTGAGTAATTTCCTCGTCGCTCACTGGCGCTGAGGCGATGCCTTCGGCCGGTATATCAACCTTGGCGACCCAGCAGAGGGAATTGAGGATAATTTTGCGGAAAGCGTCGTTCTGCCAATTGACGTGGAAATGGCCTCCGGTGAATCCGAAACCACGTCCCCCGTCAGGGCGTTCAACGGCCCACATGACGGCTTCTTTGCGCCCTTTCTCGGCCTGAATGTGGGGGTAGGGACCTTTCGGGTGGACATAGGGTCCGTCACGGGTCTCGTCCGAGGGGGTGGCAACGAGTAGCGGGGTGAATTTGACGCCATCAATCTCACTCGGTCCTTCGGCAGTGAATCCGTCGGTAAAGCGCATGTTAAAATACCATTCGTCTTTGATCGTGAATGGAGCAACTCCGCGCGTGATAGGGTGTTCAGGAAATTGGTCGAAGTTTGCATCCCAGATCGGATTGCAGGACCACTGGTTTTCGTAACAGCCGCCAATCCAATTGCGGAATTGCGAACCGGCGGTGTCTTTGGGCACCTCAACACCAAAATGCATGCAGCCGAATCCGACTCCACCGGACACGAGTGACTCAGCTTTGCCGAGCCGACCTTCGTCCTGAAGCAAGGGGTGGCGTCCATTACCGTCGGAGAAGCAGACCACGGCATCGGCATCGTCGAAGGTGTTTTCGTCGGTCACCCAACCCATTTCGTGCCGGTCAACTTTGAGACCAGGAACCTCTGCGAGCCGCTTTTCGAGAAGAATAGTACCCGCCTTAAATTCGTGCATCATGGGGGGGTGGCTTGGTTGGCCAGCGATGAGCACGAGTTTGCGTGTTTTGTCCACGGCGGCATGCGATGACCGGCTCAAGCCGGGAGCGGCTGATGCGGCGAGGGCTAGACGGAGAAAAGTAGATCGCTTCATGGGCTTCGGAATTTATTTTCGGGGGCTGCCAAAAACGTTCACCCCCGGACCATTTGCAAGTTATTTGCCTCTGCCTTTTACCACGAAATGTGTCCCCTTAACGACTCACTTTGGCTGCGATGTTTTCGCCTGGCATGGCAGCCGATAGCGAGAACACGGGTAAGATAGACGTTCAGCCTTGCACCCAGCGACTGACACATCCTTCATTAGCTTGACTGACGGTCGCCGCGAAGTCGGCCAGGTAACCTCGCATGTGACTCTGCGGGCACGGGTTGGGCCGGCGCTCCGGTGAATCGAGATCGGCATCCACATGGATGGTTCCGGCGAGAAGGTCGAAGCTGACGGGATCTCCGTCGCGCAAGGCGGCAATGGGACCACCTACGGCCGCCTCGGGCGCGCAATGCACGCCCACAGCGCCTCCGGATACGCCGGAGACTCGGGTGTCGGAAAGCAGGGCGACTTTCCCTTTTAATTCGGGCACGGCAAGCGCGGCGCTGGCGACGTGAACTTCGGGCATACCTGCGGCAATGGGACCGCAGCCGCGAATCACGACGACGTGACCTGGTCGGATGCGTCCTTCGGCGGCGGCCTCATGGACATCGCGTGAATCATCGAAGCAGAGGGCTGTGCCCTCGAATCGGGGGACATCGAGTGAAGAGACTTTGAAGACGACTCCATCGGGGGCGACGTTGCCAAAGCAAATCTGAATGTCGGCGTAGTCTTTGAAGGGCTTGTCGAGTGAGGCGATCAACTCTTGGTCGTTCGGGACACGAGGTGATGCGGAAAGGTTTTCCGCGAGGGAATCCCCGGTAACGGTGAGACAATCACCATCGATGATGCCTCCTTCGAGCAAATGACTGAGCAGCATCGAGGTGCCACCAATGAGATGGAGGTCATGCATGGTGCCATTCCCGCGGGGGGCGAAATTGCAGAGCACCGGTGTCTTTCTGCAAATCGCTTGAATGTCCTTCAAGGTGAACTGAACCCGGGCCTCGCGGGCGAGAGCGAGGAGATGGAGAATACCATTGGTCGATCCACCCATGGCAACGAGGGCTCCGGCGGCGTTCTCGAAGGCTTTACGGGTGAGAATGTCGCGGGGGCGAATATTCCGCTCGAGGAGAAGCCGCAAGGCGGAGCCGACCCGTCGACACTCGTCTCTTTTCTCGTCGGTAACTGCTGGTCGTGAGGAGGTATCCGGCAAACTCAGCCCGATCGCCTCCATCGTGATGCCCCAGGTGTTAAATGACGCAGCGATTCCGCAACCTCCCGGACCGGGGCAGGCGGTGCGAATGATCGCTTCCGATTCTTCAAAGCCCATCGTTCCATTCGCTGCTTTGGCGGCAGCGTCGTAGACGTCGAGAATGGTGGTGTCTTCGTCTTGGTGGCAGCCGGGAAGAATGGAGCCTCCGTTGACGATCAGTCCGGGGTAGTTCGTCCTCGCCAAGGCCATGGCAAAGCCGGGGCCATTCTTGTCGCAATGATGCATTCCGACGATAGCGTCGTAGCAATGCGCGGTGCAGACCATCTCGGTCCCGTTGGCAATATGGTTCCGAGAAGGCAGAGAGGCATTTCCACCTTCGTGTCCTTGCACGATATTGTCGCTCACCGGCGAGACGCCGAAGGGGAATCCGATCAAGCCAGCTTCTTCACATCCCTCGCGAATGAGCGTGGCGAGTTCATGGGCATGGACGTTGCAGAGATTGCCGTCGAGGAGGGGGGTGCCAATGCCGACCTGCGCCTTTTCAAAATCTTCAGGGGAGAACCCCAGCCCCCAATAAAACGCGTTGATGCCACGCTGCCACCCCGAGGTGAGTGACCGGGAATTCCAGTTCATGGGGTTATCGGGGGAATTAGGGGGCATCTCTCAGATTTAGACTGAATGAGGAAGGGCGCAATGCCCCATTTCAGGTTTCATCGACAGGGTTACTGGAGTAAATCGTCCGGGGCGGCCAAACTTCGCAAGCGGGTCTCGGTTTGCAGTCTCTTTTCGTTAATCAGCTCAAATTCGATAATTTTCCAGTTTCCATCAATCGGCATGACAGCAAAAACAGCTGAGTATTGATTGGTCCGTTCGTGAAGATGCCCCCAGTGCTCCACCGTGCCAGTGACGTTCCACTCGCATCGGTAGCTTAGGCTATCGTCTGGCAGTGTCTCCCCAAGCGACGGTTCCCATAGTGCGAGGCGTTGACCGTCGATCATCTCAACATGGTCGACACGCGAAACGGTGCCGCCCTGTTCGTCGATGACCAGTCCTCGCTGAATCTCTACGTAGATATCAGCCAGCAGGTCACCATTAATGCTGGAGGCAAGGGAATCATAGAGCGCACTTTCATCGCGAAATCGGAAGGACGCGTAGATGTTCTGGAGCAGGGTTGAAAAGACACGGTCTAACTCTTCGGCTGGAATTTCAGCGGGCGGGGTGAAGGGATCGGGAATTTTCCAACGAAGGAACGGCCAGCTGACGGTTGCAGTCAGGATGAGTCCTGCCAGAATCACCCACCGCAGTTGAGGATTTCCCCCTCTTTGTTTCAGGCTTGCGAAGACAACGGCTCCAAGTAAAAGGCAGCCCAGGGAGACAACTGGTAGCGGAAGGGCGGTTTTGGGTGGCAGATTTGCCGCGACCTCCCGAATAGGCTTCGGAAGCGGCCTCCCCGGATTTGTCCACTCGAAGGAGTTGGATGGCTCGATTTTTCCTAGAGCGACGCTCAAGGTTTCATCGTAGGCGATGACGGCGAGATTTACGCGCCGAATAAACTGGTTGAAGCAGGTCCAGGTCAGTTTCACGGATTGTGGAGGGGTGGCGGAAGGGTATGAGAGAATGATTCCCACTCTGGCGCTGCCCATTGGGACGCGCTTCCGTGGTGCCTGCTGTGCAAAGTCTTTGAAGTCCACGCCGTAGAAGTTCAGTCGTTGAACCGTACCGGCAAGCTTGACACCATCGATCTCAATGGGATTCCCCTCGAGAAAATGATTTTCAATGGCTTCTCGAGCCGCGTCCTGCTCCTTAAGATCGAGGAATTCGTCATCGTCGCGTTCGAGTGTGACACTCTCATCAAGGGTGGCGAGGGGAATGAGAATCTCATGCCGAACTTCATAATCTTCGATATAAAGAAACGAATATACGGAGGTGTAGCTTGTGATGCCGAGGAGTCCCCGGTTTTTTGCCTGAAACCAGTTTTCTAATTCTGCTTTTGAAGCCTCCGCTGAGAGCGCCGGGCTTTCCCAGTTGAATCGGATCGTTTCCGATCGGTTCGGCAAGAGCGACAAAGAATGTGGCAAATCAGCATTTTCCTGCTCAACCTGAAGCAGCATTTCTGCCGGCAGTAGATCCAAATCATCGGTGAAATTTTGAGTGAATGTCAGGTATTCGGGAGGCGAAGATAATTCGTAGCGGAGCTCAAATTTGGTCTCGTGAGCCATCAGGTCCATTAAGTGGACTCCGGTGCCGAGGGGGCTGATTTCTTTGAGGCGGACTTCCTGTAACTTTAACTGTTGTCCCGAGGCATCGCGGATTTGGAATTTTTCGGCAATGAAACTCTGGTGCAATTCAACACCTCGCATGATTTCTTCCGGCTTTAGAATGCCTTTGCCGCTGGTTTTCAGATCATGAAAAAGGTAGAGGTCTTCGAGAAATCCCTCGATGCTTACCACGACCTGATCACGCGAAACAAAGGCCTCGGTGTAGGTCACCGAGATTGGATGTGCCATGCATCGTTCGAATGTGGGTAGATGCCATGAGGTTATGATGGCAAGAGTCATAAGCAGACCCAGGTCCCTCCTCATCCGCAGGTGGCTGAAAACGCTTCGAAGGTGACTAGAAAACACTGGCCCGAGGGCAGCATGCTGGGAATAAGATGCCGTTTGCGATGGAAAAGTTATCATCGATTAGGAAACCTGAATTACCGTCGAAAGACCTTCGAGTGCGGAGTGTGCATGGATTATCAAGTAAAACACCGAATAGCCGAGTTGCGCCTCTTCCTTTGTGTCTAATTTAAGGGTAAGTCTTCTTATGAAGCCTTTTATGATAGCGACATCCATCCACTCAACCTTCTTTCGAACCAAACGCGAATTACTTTCAGGTTTCGTCTTCGGGTTCGCTTTCTGTTTTTCAGCGGCCGCAGAAGAGAAGCGCGAACTCATCACGTGGGATACCCAACAACTTTCCCCCGACTTCTACGGTGAGGGGGCCTACTTTGGTGACTTCAATCGGGATGGAACCGTGGATGTCGTATCAGGACCGTTCTGGTATGAAGGTCCGGATTTTTCCAAGAAGCATGAATACCGATCAGTGAAAAAGTATGATCCCCTCAAATATTCGGATAATTTCCTAACTTTTGTTCACGATTTTAATAAGGACGGTTGGGACGATATTCTCATTATTGGCTGGCCGGGTTACAAAGAGGATCATGAGCACGTTTGGCATGAGAATCCAAAGGGTAAAAAAGGCAATTGGCCTCGGCACGAAGTTTTCAAAGAGGTCGATAACGAATCGCCAACCTTTGGGAACCTCGTAGGAGATGATGAGCCGGAATTGATTTTTCATTTTGCGGGGCACCTTGGCTGGGCCGCCCCTGATCCTGATGATCCGACTAAGCCGTGGACTTTTCACCGCATCTCCGAAGACCTCGAACTCACGCGGTATGCTCACGGTCTCGGGTTTGGAGATGTTAACGGCGATGGTCGAGCTGACTTTATTCAATCCAAGGGATGGTGGGAACAGCCTGAATCTATTGGAGGCGACCCGCTCTGGAAACATCATACCTGGCCATTTGAACTCGATGGCGCGCAAATGCTCGTCTACGACGTGGACGGGGACGGTGATAACGACATCATCACAGCGATTGCCTCCCATGGATGGGGTATTGCTTGGCTCGAACAAACCAAGACTGACGAAGGTGCTATCAAGTTCGAGATGCATCGATTCATCAACGAGAAGCCGGAAGAAAATCGTTACGGCGTGAAGTTTTCACAGCCTCATGCATTCGACATGACGGACTTCAATGGTGACGGGCTCACTGACTTTGTTGTTGGAAAACGATATTGGGCGCATGGCCCTAAGAAAGATCCCGAGCCTAATGCCGCAGCAGTGACCTACTGGTTTGAGCTTAAACGTGGTGTCGAGGGGATGCCGGGCGGAGTCGATTTTGTGCCCCATTTAATTCACGATGATTCGGGCGTTGGTACCCAGGTCGCTGCGGCCGATCTTAACAGCGATGGCCTGATGGATGTAATTTCAGGAAACAAGAAAGGCACTCACATTCATCTGCAGAAGCGGGAAAAAGTAAGCGAGGAGGAGTGGCAGGGAGCTCAGTCGAAGGTGTTGCACTGAGAGCTAAGAACGGCAAAATTTCACTTGGATCTAAACTCATTCATTACAACCAAGAACAAACCACGACTCGGAAACTGATATGATAGCCGGTTTGGAAATTCCCAATGAAGGCGTTCCCTCAAAGTCCGATTCTATCAGTATCGAGGAATGGAAGAAAATCGTCAGGTAGCTACCGCGAAAAATGTGATAGCATCGACCTTCTTCGTTCTGGATCAGGGCTGTCATCAAGGTCGATTGTCTCGAGAATGCGTTCCCCAATGAAATCCACAGTCCTGTTTTTTACTTCTTTTCTTTTCTTTTCTTCTTTTGCTGTCGCTGACGACTACGTACCGGTGAATACACAGGCTCCCGGCGAGGAGCCTGTTTCACCGGAAGAAGCGGCTAAGCTCATGTCAGTCCCTGACGGCTTTTCCGTCACTCTCTTTGCCGGCGAGCCTGAGGTTCGTCAGCCGATCGCGATGCAGCTCGATGACCGCGGGAGAATATGGGTAGCCGAGTCATATTCATATAAAGAATGGGAAATGAAGGGGGAGGATCGGATACTCATTTTTGAGGATTCCGATAATGACGGTCGATTTGATGAGCGAAAGATTTTTTATTCGGGGGCCACTCATCTATCCGGCTTCGTCGCGGGATTCGGAGGAACTTGGATCTGCAACTCTCCCAACCTCGAATTTATTCCGGATCGAAATGGCGACGATATACCCGATGGGCCACCCGAAATTATTCTGGATGGTTTCACTACAGACGGAAAACACAACTTCTTCAGCGGACTGACCTGGGGGCCTGACGGTTGGCTTTATGGTCGCCATGGCATCACCGCCTCTTCCCTTGTCGGTGTTCCCGGAACACCAACTGAGAATCGGGTCGATGTGAGCTGTGGCATCTGGCGGCTTCATCCCGTAACGCACAAGTTTGAAATCGTGGCCCGGGGCACCACCAACCCCTGGGGACTCGATTGGAACGAGATGGGGGAAATGTTCATGACTGGTAATGTGAATGGTCATTTATGGCATGTCATTCCGGGCGCGTTCTATCCGCGTATGCATGGGCAAGGTTCGGCGTCACACGTCTACGATCGCATACCCATGGCGGCTGACCATTTGCACCACGAAGGAGAGTGGACCGATCGCAAAGATTTTCGGGATAATGCTGCCGGACTCACTGATGACATGGGGGGAGGTCATTCTCACTGCGGCGCTATGATCTATCTGGGAGATAATTGGCCGGAGAAATACCGCGACACCATTTTCATGAGCAATACTCATGGCCGGCGTGTCAATCATGACATTCTCAAACGAAAAGGCTCTGGCTACGTCGGCCTCCATGGACAGGATTTCATGAAGGCCAATCAACCGTGGTATCGTGGGGTCACCCAAATTTATGGGCCTGATGGTGGCGTGTATTTTTCGGATTGGACTGACTTTGGGGAATGTCACGACAACGACGGCGTCCACCGAACCAGCGGGCGCATCTACAAAATAGTCTATGGGGAGGCGAAGCATTCCGGGCCATTGGACCTTTCAAAAAAAACCTCTCTGGAGTTAGTTGCTTGTCAATTGCAGAAGAATGACTGGTATGTCAGGCACGCTCGTCGTCTCCTTCAGGAGCGCTTTACTGCCGGGGTAGATCTTACAGAAGCTCGTGATGAATTACTCCGTCTCCTCGCAGATCAGGACCAACCGGTCGACCGACAGCTACGCTTTCTTTGGGCACTTCACACGACCGGGGGCGTGGTTGAAGAAAAACTCACCCAACTTTTACGGCACGAGGATGAGCACATGCGGAGCTGGGCCGTTCGCTTGATCGGAGAAGCAGGCAAGCCCAATCCGGAACAGTTTAAGATTATCCGTGACATTGCTTCAAACGGCGAATCTAAGCTGGCTCGACTCTACGTAGCTTCAACGTTTCCTCGCTTTTCTGAATCACAGCAGTGGATTCTGGCAGAGGATTTACTGGCTGATTTTGGTTACAGCGAAGATCAAAACCTTCCCTGTATGATTTGGTATGCTCTTCGGCCGCTGGTGGGAGCGGATCCGATTCGAGGGTTGAAGTTCTTGTCAATTTGTCATGACCCGCAGGTTTATAAAAATATCGTGCGTCGTGTTGCCTCTGACTTCGATCTTAACTCGGAGTTAATTCCCAAACTAATCAGCTCAATTAACGCTACCCTTGAAGGTGCTGGAAAAGAAAACACCGTCGCCGGAGTGAAGGGAATTGAGGAGGCCTTGCACGGATTGAAGGGGCTTACCCCCCCGGCTAATTGGGACCTTCTTGCGAGCAGTGCTGATGCCTCTGTTCGTGGTGAAGCAGCCAAGTTGATGCCGGTTTTTGAGCAGGGAGAGCCGATGACTGAAAATGACTGGCTTCAATTGGTTGACAACCATACCCGTCGAAATCAGGCCATACGAAAATTGGCCTCCTTCAGCGATCCCAAGAATGCTTCGGCAATATTAAGGCCCTATCCGCGTTACCTGACCGAAGATAAAGAAGCCGCGATCAGAACGCTTAGTTCAAGAATCGAGTACGCTCGACCGCTTGTTAATGCCGTGGAAAAAGGGCAGGTTCCCAGTAGAGATATCTCCGCTTTTCACGCGCGTCAGATTTATAATCTTGGCAATCAATCACTCAATCAAACCCTCGAAAAGGTCTGGGGTAAGCTGCGCCAAAGTCCTTTGGAAAAGCAGGAGGAGATCGCTTCCTGGCAATCCAAGCTAACCCCCGAGCGTCTTTCTGCGGCTAATCTCTCAAATGGAAAGCTGATGTTTGACAGGGCCTGTGCTTCTTGTCATATGATCTATGGTGAGGGGGGAGCGCTTGGACCGCACCTCGACGGCAGTGATCGCAAGAACCTCTTTTACCTTCTCGAAAATCTGATCGATCCCAGCGCCGTACTTCCGCAGGATTATCGGATGACGGTGATTACCCTCAACGATGGACGCGTTCTTAGTGGCAACATTACGGAGCAAACCCGACACACCATTACCTTGGCTGGGCTCGCCACGGTCGAAGTGATTCCGCTTTCGGAAGTGGTGAAGCAGGAACAGTTGGAACAGTCGACCATGCCTGAAGGCCTTCTCCAGACGATGAACGAGAATCAGGTAACTGACCTCATTGCTTTCCTGCAACAGTGAGCGGATCTTCCCTCGTTGTTTATCAGAGTTGCTTCAGAATTCATTGCCATGTCCCGCCTTGCCCTACTCATTCTTTTTACCCCGCTGGTTGCCTTTGCCCAAGGAACCGAAAAATCGGACTCTGAAGTCGCAACCGTCTGGGACCTGACTGATCTTTTCCCCTCGGTAGAAGCCTGGGAGGAGGCATTGGATGGGGTGTCTCAAGGAATACCGAAGTTGGAAAGCTTCCAAGGCAGGCTGGGTGAAAGTGCCGCAACACTTGAAGAAGCCCTAACAATTCGATCCTCTCTCTACCGCAAGTTAGCCAACGTTTCTGTCTACGCGTCCCTGAAGTCTGACGAAAACCTTGCTAAATCTGAGCCCCGGGCGCTTAAGCAGCGCGTTTCTTCCGTCGGTTCTACTCTCCGACAAAACACTTCGTGGATGGCTCCTGAGATTATTTCTCTCGGTGCCGATAAGATTGAGGCTTTCATAGCAGAGGCCCCCGGTCTGGCCCCGTTCGATCATAGTCTCCGCAGCACCCTGCTTCGGGCTCCGCACACCTTGAGCCCAGAAGCGGAGCGGGTCATGGCAGCGGCAGGAAAACTGAGGCGTCAGCCCTCACAAATCTACAGTATCCTTGCGAATGCTGATCTTCCCTGGCCCAGCATTACTCTGTCCGATGGCGAGGAAGTCTACCTGAATCAGGCCGGTTACTCGAAATACCGTGCGGTCGACAATCGTGATGACCGCAAGGCAGTCTTTGACGCCTTCTGGGGGAAGCTTGGGGATTACAAGAGCACCATGGGTCAGGTGCTTCTTTCTGAGGTCGAGGCCAATGTCTTTCAGTCGCGCATGCGGAAATATGACCACATTCTGGATTGGGCCTTGGCCGGAGATAATCTTCCGGAAGAGGTTTACCGCTCCCTGGTCAAGGTGACGAATGAAAGTCTTCCGACCCTGCACCGTTATTTCAAACTGCGAGGGCGCCTGTTGGGCATCGATGATCTTCGCTATTACGACGTCTATCCCGACCTGGTGCAGAGTGACGAAGTGTTCGGCTATGAGAAATCGATCGATACAACTATCGTCGGTGTGGCTCCGCTTGGAAATGAATATGGTGATTTGTTAAAATCATACGTGAAGGTCGACCACACCCACGTCTATCCTCAAAAGGGGAAGCGTTCGGGCGCCTACATGTCAGGGTCAGCTTACGATACAGGCCCATACATGTTGCTGAACCACAATGACGACTACAACGCGATGAGCACCTATGCTCACGAAGTGGGTCATGCACTCCATACTATCTTAACCAAGGCTAATCAGCCTTACGAAAAGTCCGGATACTCAACCTTCATTGCCGAAACCGCTGCGATTGTGAATGAGCTGCTGGTTCAAGACTATGTTCTTGAAAACGCAAGGAACGATAAAGAGCGTCTCTTTTATTTGGGCACAGCCCTGGAGCAATTGCGCGGGACTTACTTTCGTCAGACCATGTTTGCCGAGTTTGAACTGGCGATTCATGAAGAGGTGGAGAAGGGAGCTCCCCTTACCGGCGATCGCCTTACCCAGCTTTATGGAGATCTCTTGAAGCGATACCACGGGCATGACGAAGGAGTGCTTACGATCGATCAAGAGTATTGCGTCGAATGGGCCTACATCCCCCATTTCTATTATGATTTTTACGTATTTCAGTATGCCACCTCAATCTCTGCAGCTGCCTATTTTACTGAGCAGATAAAAGAGAACGGAGAGTCGGAGTTAGGGAAATATCTAAATGTTCTGAAGGCTGGAGGGGCTGATTATCCGCACCATATTCTGATGGAGAAAGCAGGTTTAGATATGTCAAAAGAGGCTCCCTACCGCGCCCTCATTCGCCGAATGGAATCGA